>Ga0194129_10000335_pt1 | contig 93975 bp, 83 predicted proteins | sample TA2KigCa35mmetaG_FD_150862 | JGI IMG/M metagenome (GOLD analysis project Ga0194129, IMG submission 150862) | Freshwater microbial communities from Lake Tanganyika, Tanzania - TA2015038 Kigoma Deep Cast 35m | ecosystem: Environmental > Aquatic > Freshwater > Lake | place: Tanzania: Lake... | reverse complement strand
GGATCGACGACCGGAGCGGTCGCCACGACGATCGCCGCGGCGGCCGGCGGACTCGTCGCGCCGGGGATCGGCAGCCCCCCGCCGGAAACTGTCGCCATCAGGCAGCGGCTCTCGAGCCGCTCACCAGCGGACAGTTGGGCGCGAAAGAGGCTCGCAGATGCAGCACGAGACCGTCGCCGGTCGAACAGACTCATCGAAACCGCCTGTTGGTTCGCCGTGCTCGGAGGCGAACGAAACGCTGCTGGCGGTGGATTCTGGCAGACCGACCCTCGATTGGCAAGCACCCCCCAAGGGCTTGGCTCTGCCAGGCCCTGCCACACGCTCCCCCACTCTCTGGAGAAAGCGGCAGCCCCGGTGCTGGCCCACCACACTGCCGTGGGGCCGTCGCGACGCCGTCAGGCCGCCTTGAGTCGCTGGCGCACGGGCTCTTCGGCACTGCCCGAGCCCCCGGTGACCTCGAGCGCCTCGAGCAGCAATTGCTCGCGGCTGGCGCGGGCGGCGCGCTCGTCGCTGCCGAGGCAGACCGCGGCGATCTCGACCGCGACGCCATCGCCCGACGGATCACCGAGCGTCACGCTCGACGCCTCGGGATCGAGCCCAGGATGGGCGGCGACCAGCACCCGCAGTGACTCGAGCCGCTGCCGCAAGACCGCGGGGCCGCCCCCGGCCGGGAGCGTGAGCGTGATCGCCAGCGGGATCCGGTCGCGCCCTGAATAGTTGACCAACTGCGACTTGGCGAACTCGGCGTTGGGGATCGAGATCACCGTCCGGTCGGTGCCGCGGATCCGCGTCGACCGCAGGCCGATCCGCTCCACGCGGCCGCGCACCGATCCATATTGGCACTCGTCGCCGATCCGCACCGGCTTGTCGGCAAAGATCACCAGGCCCGCGATCAGGTTTTCGACCGTGTACTGCGATGCCAGCGCGATCGCCAGCCCGCCGGCCCCGAGCCCCGCCACCAGCGGCGTGACCGGCACGCCGAACGAGTCGGCGGTGGCGATCAGGATCCAGGCGACGAGGAGGAACCGGCCAACGTTGCTCGCCAGCCGCACCACCTGCCCCTCGATCGAATCGTTCCCCAGGCCGCGCCAGGTGAGAAACCACTCGGTCGCCCAGGCGACCGCATCGAGCACGCCGGTCACGACGCCGACGAGCATCACCGCGCGGGCCGCGACCTTCACCGCCACCAGCGTGTCGCCGGTGAGGCGGATCTGCTGCGTGCAGAGCGAGTCGACGGCAAGTCCCACGGCCACGAGCGTTGCCGGCAGCAGGAGCCGCTCGACCACCTCGAGCCTGTCCCCCGCCGCACGGCTGCGGATCCGCAGCGCTCCCCACACCAGCGCCAGCCCGACGAGCACGACGACGAGCGTGGCCCCCCACTGCCACACCGTCTCGCCGGCGACCGTGGCATGGACCCAGGCGGGCAGGGCGTTGATCAGCGCCTCGGGCACCAGCGGCCCGCCGAGCTGGACATACGACTCGAACAGCCCCGGCGTCCCGGCATCGGGCCGGTAGGGCAGGTCGCGGACGCGCGCGAAGAATTCCTCCGCGCGGCCCACGGAGTCCGCGGAGAAGACGAAGTCGCCGGCGCGCGGGCCCCCGGCGATACGGACCAGCGTGATTTCGGTCCCGGGAAGCCGCCAGCGCTCGATCCCCGCGCTCTTCACCGCCGCCGCATCGGGGATCGCCGCGAGCGGCGGCAGGGGGATCCGGTCGAGGACCTCCTTGAGGCACACCGCCGCCTCGCGCCCTTCCGATTCGACGAGCGACGACGGGATCGCCGAAAGATCGAGGCAACCCAGCGCGCGGCGGATCAGGCGCGCGTTCTCACCGCGCACGCCGCGCCTGGCGTCGGGGTTCTTGAAGTTGGCGGCGACGCGGTCGACGGTCGAGAGGAACCCGGCGAGCGTCGCCTGCGGGCTGGCCATGTCGAGCGGCTCGAGCGGGCCCTCGTCGGCCGCAGCGCGGGGGGCTGCGAACCCGCCGACGAGGATCGAGGCCATCACGAGGGCGATGGCCTGCCACGCAGCGGCATGGCGACCGTGCCGAACGGACCGCGCTGTCGGGGAAAGCACCATGATGGGTCCGGGCGGGGAAAACGGACAATCGGACGGATAGGGGGATAGCAGCCCGCCCGTCGACCGACAAGGTCACGCCCGACCTCCAACGCCCCCGCCTACCCATCCGCCCCGGCCGTCGGCGACGGGGGCCCGTCGGCCCGAAGCCGGCGCCGTAATCCCCACCCAGAGGCGGGACAGCATTCGCGATCGTGCGGCGTTCCCCGAAGTGCTCGCGGTCGAGCCCAGCGACGAGCCACGGCCAAGCGGCTGTCGCAAGCGGTGCTGGATGCCACAGGCCCGCGCCGCTCATCGCCCGATGTCGCTTGCCGACGCCCGGCACCGCTTGGCCTTTCGTCCGGTCAAGCCTCGTCAGGGCCCCGCCGCCTCGAGGGTGTCGAGCTCCCCGCGCGCTTCGGCCGACCCGGGCATCGTCGCCACCGCCATCCGCAGGGCAGCGCGCGCCGCGGGCAGGTCGGTCGCGCGCAGGCAGCGCCCGAGGGCCAGCCAACTCGGCCCGTGCCCCGGCTCGAGCGCGAGACCGTCGCGCAGCACCGCCGCGGCGTCGGCCGCTTTTCCCTGCGTGTCGAGCGCCAGCGCCAATTGCAGCCGCACGTCGACCGACTCGCGGTCGATCGCCAGCGCCCGGCGAAACGCCTGCTCCGCCGCCGCCGCGTTCCCCGCGGCCAGTTGCATCCGCCCCTCGATGAATTCGTAGACCTCCGGATGCTCTTGCTCGAGCGACCGCGTGAGCAGATCAGCCGCGCGGATCTCACCGGCCGCCTCGAGCTGCGCTACCCGGCGGATCCGGCTCTCGCGCCCCACCCGCCGGACAGCCAGATGGGTAGCATACGGATCGGCCGGCCAAGGGCTGTCGGCAGGCAGCGCCGCCGCCTCCGCCGCGAGCCGTCGCGCGGCATCGGCCGCACCGCGCCTCGCGGCCACGAGCGCCACAACCTCCGCTGCCGCGCGGCGCACGCGCGGATCGCCGCGCACGGCCTCGGCGAGCGCCTCCGCTTGGTCGAGGTCCCCGTCGGCAAGCGCCACGCGCGCAAGTGCCAGCCGGGCCCGGGCATGGTCGGGCTCGCGTGACAACAGCGCCTCGAAGTCGTTCCGGGCCTCGGGCAACCGGCCGAGCGACGCGAGCCATTCACCGCGCGCAAGCCGCGGCCACGAGGCCGCAGGATCGCGGGTGATCGCCGCAGCGACTTCGGCGACCGCGGCAGCCGGATCGGTCGGGCCGAGCGTGGCGGCCGCGTAGTAGGGCCAGTGCCACGCCGCCTCGTCGAGCGCCGCGGCGCGGCGGAAGCAGTCGAGGGCATGGGGCGCGTCGCCATGCGCCGCGATGAACAGTCCCAGATCACCCCACGCGGCGGCCACGCGCGGTTGGTTCCGCACGGTCGCGCGCGCCGCGTCAAGCGCCCGGGCCACGGCCGGATCGACGGGGGGCGGAGACAACTCCGGCACCGACGGGCCGACGAGCGACGGGAGCGCCGCGACAAGCGCCGCAGCCCCCGCGCACAGCGCCGCGACCGACAGCGACACCGCCCGACGCGCCGACACGCTCCTCGACAATGCCCCTCGGGCAGGCTGCCGATCACGTCCGGGAAGGCTCGGCCGGGAACGGCGCGGCGGCAGGCGGCGCTTGCTCATCGCGCCTCCCCGGTGCCCTGGACAAGCTCCAGCCGGCGGTCGCGCGGGCCACCGGCAAATGCCTCCGTCCGCCCGTCGGGCCAGCGGATCTCGATCGCGTCCACCCGCTCGGCGGCGCCGAGGCCGAAGTGGCACCAGGGATCGTGGCTCGACAGGTAGCTCGACCCCGGCTGGACGAGCCGGCGCTGGCGCCGGCCGCCGGCCATGACCGTCACGACAGCTCCCACGGCATCGCGGCCACCGGCGCGGAGCAGCGCCCGGACCGATAGCCACCCTCCACGGCGTGGGGCGACGTTCTCGAGCAGCAGCGGCGCCTGCGCCGTGCGGCCGACGACGAGGTCGACGTCGCCGTCGCCGTCGATGTCGCCGGCACACAGCGGCCGGGCGACGTTGGCGACGGCGCACAGATCGGGGGCGAGCAGCGGCATGGCCATGAACCTACCGCTGCCGTCGTTGACGAGGAGATCGTTGGGTTGGGCATACGGGCGCCAGAACGGCGGCAGCCCCGGAGCCATGGCGGAGGGCCCGGCGAGGACGCGGCCGTTTGCCAGCGCCAGGTCGAGGTCGCCATCGAGATCGAAGTCGGCCAGCACCGTGCCGAACCCGGTGCCGCGCCGCAGCGCCGCCAGGCCGGCGGCGGCGGTGGCGTCGATGAACGAGCCGGCCGGGCCCTGGCGCCACAGCGTATGGGTCTCGAGGTCGAGATGGGTCACGAACAGGTCGTCGAGGCCGTCGCCGTCGACGTCGCCCCAGGCGATCCCCATGTTGGCGGCGGCGCGGCCGAGGGCGTCGACGGCCACGCCGCGGAGGACCGCCTCGTCGGCGAACGTGCCGTCGTGGCGGTTGATCCACAGCCGGTTGGGCTGCTGGTCGTTGGCCACGAAGACGTCGTCCCAGCCGTCGCCGTCGAAATCGGCGCAGAGGACGCCGAGGCCCGCCCCGGGCAGCGCCCCGATGCCGCTGGAGGCGCTCACGTCCTCGAAGCGCACGGCGCCTGAAGCGCTGACGTTTCTCCACAGCATCACGGGCTGGCCGGCGAAATCCTTCGGGCCGCAGAAGTCGCGGCGGCCATCGGGAGCGTGGCAGGTGCGTGCCGGGTCGTAGGCCACGTAGCAGGCGACGACGAGGTCGAGCCGGCCGTCGCGGTCGTAGTCGAAGAAGCTCGCCGACGTGCCCCACGCGCGCGAGGCCAGGCCGGCGTCGGTGGTGACGTCGCGGAAGCCGCGGCCGGCGTCGTTCATCAGCAAGCGGATGCCGCCATATTCGGTGATGCACAGGTCGGGATCGCCGTCGTCGTCGACGTCGCCGACGGCGACCCCCGAGCCGAACGACGTGAAGTCGAGGCCGCTGCCGGTCGCGACGAGCGTGAACCGGCCGTCGGGCTCCTGGTGAAACAGCCGGTGGGGCGAGCGCCCCTGCGGACCACAGCCGTTGAGGAGGAGGATGTCGAGCCGGCCGTCGCCGTCGTAGTCCAACAGCGCCGCGCCATTGCCCATGCTCTGGGGCATGAAGTGCGACCCGGCGGGGCCAGGGTCATTCACGGCGTCGAGCCCGCGCGTCACGGCGACGTCGCGAAACCAGACCGGCTCAGGGGTCCGCGCGCAGCCGGCGACGAGCAGTGCGACCGCGACACCGACGACGGCCATCACGCGCGTGGGCATGGCAGGTCGTGGAGACTTGATCCGCCGCAGGCGGGGGCCGAGTTGCGACACCAGCCACGGCTCCCGCGGTCGATCACGGTCGGCACGCGCCATCGCCGCCGTCCCCCTCGGGCCCGTCACGGCCCCGCGGAAGGAAACGGCGGCGGCTCGGGGAGCGACTCGAGGCGTTTCACCTCCTCGAGGAGGAACTCGGGGAGCATGAACGGCTCGGCGCCCACGTGCTGCCAGCGCATCCGGCCGTCGGCGGCGATGAAGCAGGTGGCGTGGAGCGGGCGGGCCTCGAAGTCGTCCCAGGCGTCGAGCGCCCGAAACGCCTGCCCGTCGGCCCCGGAATGGACCGGAAACGGACGCGGCGTCGTCACCGCGGCGATGTCGGCCGGCTTGTCGGTGCTCACGACCACCAGCGGCAGGCCGGCGGCGACGAAGGCCTCGGCCTTTGCGGCAAATGCCTCGAGCTGCTTGTTGCAGTGGACGCAGGCCTCGCCGAGCGTGAGGAGGACCACGTGTGGCCGGCCGCGGAGCGACGCGCCGCTGACGGGCGCGCCGTCGGCCGCGGTGGCCGTCCAGTCGCCCGACTGCCAGGCATGCCATTCGCGCGGGCCGAGCAGCGCCAGGTCGGGGCGCTCGCCGAGGTCGGTCGCCGGGGTCGGGGCCGAGCGCCAGTCGCCACTGCATCCGGCCGCCGCGGCGACGGGTGCGAGCCGGCGGAGCAGCGGCAGATCGGTGTCGGCCACGCCGGCGCGCGTGCGGACGGCCGCAAACGCCATCAGCGCCTCGTCCTTCTTTCCCGCCTCCCACTCGAGCCAGCACGACAGCGCCGCCGGAAGGAGCCTGTCAGCCTCACGCTTGTCGAGCTCCCGGGCGAGCTCGAGCCCCTTTGCCGGATCGCCGAGGGCGTGGTGGATCAGCGCGAGCCGGGCCTTGTCGATGTCGGCGACCGCCGCGAGCAACTGCTTCGCCTCGTCGATCCGCCCGGTGGCGAGGTGCGCGCGGAGGCGAACCTCGGCCAGGGGCGCCTGCAGCCGCTCGATCTTCTCCGACAGCGGCTGCATCGCCTCGGCCATCGCCTTGCTGATCTCGGCCGGGTTTTTCTTCTTCTCGCGGGCCTCGGCCTCGGCGCGGTCGGCGGCGGCGACGCGCTCGCTCCGCAGCCCGCTTTCGATCGCCGCGAGGCGCTCGAGCGCCGCGGTGCCGGCGGCGGTGTCGCCGCGCCCGAAGCCGGCGAGGGCGAGGAGGTGCTCGCGCCGCCACTGGTCGTCGAATTCGCGCCCCGGCTCGAGGTACGGCGTGTCGGCGAGTGCCGCGGCCACGCTCCACGCCTCCCAGTCGAGGATCGTCTCGACCAACCGGTCGCGGCCGTACTGCCAGCAGCTCCCCGGCTCGTCGAAACGCTGATCGGCCTCCGGCTTCCCCTCCTTGGCGCGCGGCACGCGCGGCATCGCCACCATGTTGGCCGCGATCGCCAGCGCGTCGCGGACGCGGCCGACGTGGTTGAGATCGCGCACCAGCCACTCGCTGTTGTGGGCGAAGTTGTGGATCTGGTCGGGGTAGACGTGGGTCCGGTGGGTGGCGGCGTGGTCGACGCGCGCCGCCGCCTCCTGCTGCCAGGCGGCGTCGTTCCAGCGGCGCAGCTCGGAATAGACATGGCCCGGCATGTGCCACATGTGGGCGATCCCCGGCGCCGCCGGCCCGCAGGCGGCGGCCGCGCGCAGGGCACGCGCGGCGCGGTGGTGATCCCAGAGGTGGATCACGTAGTGGTGGATCGGATGGCGCGGGTTGACGGCAAGGACGGCGTCGGCCAGCGCGTCGACGGCCAGCAGGCTGGGGATCGGCACGCCGCTCCGCGACTTGAACCACCACGAGAAGCCGACGAGAAACGCCCGTGACTCGAGGTCGTCGGGGTGGTCGAGGGCGATCTTCTCGAGGGCGGAGAGAAACTCCGTCGCCGCCGCCTTGCGCGCGTCGTCGTTCTTGTGTTCGGCGAACAGCTTCCGGACCGCCTCGATCCAGGCCTTCTCGCGCGGCGTCGCCTTGTCGAGCGCGGGGCCCGTGGCCAGCGCGATCAGTTGGCGGGCGCGGGCTTCGTTTTGGATGTTGGCCAGCGCCAGGCCGCAGTGGGCCATGACGCAGTCCTTGTCGAGCGCGAGGACCGTGCGGAACGAGCGCTCCGCCTCCCAGTAGGCGAACCCGTGGAGCTGGCCGATGCCTTGGTCGAAGAACGTCTGCGCTTCGGGGACCGAAGTGGTCACGGGGAAGTGGACCTCGCCACAGCCGGGCTGGGGTGGTAGCCGGCGGCGCGGGCCGACGGAAAACGCCTCGCCGTGGACGGAGTGACCGGGGGCGACACCCTCGGGGCCGTCGGCGACGGCGCGCCACGGGGCGACGACAGCCACAAGGGTGAGTGCCGCGAGGAGCGATAGCAGCCCGTGGAAAAAGTGATCGGCCGGCGGATGCGGCCGACGGCGACCCGGGAAACCCTCGGCGTTTCCCGCGGTCGCCTCAGTGGACACTGGCCTCAGAGGGCTTTGTCCACGGACAGTTAGGCGCGAGGCGAACATGGCTTTGAGAATACCCAGCCGTTGCCATGGCTCCAGCAGGGGCCGGGTTTGACGGTCGTGAGGGGCGGGGATGGCGCGATTGGTCGGGCTTCGCTGCGGAAGCGCGCGAGGAGCCTCGGCTCGGGCTCTGCAGAGGGGGACGCCCTTCTGTTACCGCATCGACCAGCGACCATGCGGGGGAGCCTCGGCTCGGGCTCTGCAGAGGGGACGCCCCTCTGTTACCGCATCGACCAGCGACCATGCGGGGAGCCTCGGCTCGGGCTCTGCAGAGGGGGACGCCCTTCTGTTACCGCATCGACCAGCGACCATGCGGGGAGCCTCGGCTCGGGCTCGACAGAGGGGGACGCCCTTCTGTTACCGCATCGACCAGCGACCATGCGGGGAGCCTCGGCTCGGGCTCGACAGAGGGGACGCCCCTCGCGCCTCTGCCCTCGCATCGACCCGCACGAGATCGCGACGGGCCGATGCGAGGGCGACGGCGGAGGGGCTACGCGGGTCCCTGGAGATGGGAGAGAGTGCCAGAACTCGTGCGCTTTGCCGCAAGGAGAGCGGTTCGCTGCTTATCAGACAGTGGCCAAGGTGATCGGCCGCGGGATGCGGCCGGCGGCGACCCGGGAAACGCTCGGCGCTTCCCGGTTCGCCAGAGTGGACAAAGGCCATGGAGGGCTTTGTCCACGGAACGTGAGCTCGTTGCGTAGGTCGCTGGGCGGTTTGCATGGCCGCAGAGTGTCTGTCTGCGGTCGCGGCACTCGACGGGCTTCGAAATGGCCGCCGGGTTTCCTCATCCTTCCCAGCCCCACCCGAAGCGGCGCGTGAGATGAGACGACTCGCCTATCGCCGGGGGGGCCGCTTGACCGCCGCCCACAATCGAACGTGGTCGGAAACCGGTCGTGGTCGGAAGGAGCGGGGCGAAGAGGGTGACGGGGTGCGCGGTTCGGCCGAGGCGGTGCGCCGGATTGATGGTGGTGGTTAGTGGTGGTTGGTGGTGGTTGGTGGTGGTTGGTGGTGGTTGGTGGTGGTTGGTGGCGATTGGCGGCGATTGGCGGCGATGGCGTTGGCGTTGGCTGGGGGTGACTGGCAGCGGCAGCGCGGGGGGAGACGCGGCGGTGCGAAGCGCGGTGATCACGACATCGATGCTGGTTGCCACCGGGCTGGTGGCGGCGCCGATCCTGCCCGGTGCCCTCGCCGGTGAAGCCGGCCTCGCCCGTCGCGCGCGCGTGGCGACGTGGGATGCCGCGCTTCCTCTCGCTCCTCTCGCTCCCCTCGTTCCCGTCGCTCCCGTCGCCGCTGCCAATTCCTCCAGTCCCGACTCGGTCGATGACACGCGCGACGATGGAATCGCTCACGGGTTCGGCGGTGCGTTCGGTGACCGGACTGGCGACCGGTTGGGTGCCGCGATCGACAACGACGGCGCCGATCACTTCGCCGATGACGACGACATGGTGGACCGCCGCCGCGTCTATCTCAGCGGCATGCTCGGCGTCGGCACGGCCGACTCGGTGGCGCCGCCGGCGGTCGCCGAACAGCCCAGCGCGCTAGTAGCCCGTGGAAAAAGTGATCGGCCGCTGGATGCGGCCGACGGCGACCCGGGAAACCCTCGGCGTTTCCCGCGGTCGCTTGAGTGGACAAAGGCCACGGAGGGCTTTGTCCACGGACAGCTCGTGGCCGGCACGCTGTTTGGCGGCGACGGCGCCGTCGGTATCACCGCACCGCGGCCCTGGGGCGCGGCGCGCGTCGAGTGCGAGGCGCGGGGCCGAACGACGGCGCTCCCCGGACCGGATGGGCGCTGGTCGCTGATGGTGAACCTCTGGCACGACGTCAGCCTCTCCGACCGGCTCGCGCTGTACGGCGGCGGCGGCGCGGGCTCCGGAGGCACGCGCGGTGCGGACGGCGCGGGCCAGGCCCCGGCCGGCCTCGCCTGGCAGGTCGGCGGTGGCCTGGCCTACGACCTCACGGAACGGCTCACGCTCGACGTGGGCTACCGCTACGGCGGGATCGAAAGCCGGGCGCGCGGCAGCGCGCCTGCCGTCGGCGAGGCGGTGATCGCCGTGCGGATCCACGATCCGTTTCGCGGTTGGTGGCAACGGCGCGAAGCGGCGCGCGGCGAGGCCGCCGCCGTGAGGCGCGGCGGCGGCTGACCGCGCGCCTCCCCGTCAATTCTTCGCCGACTCTGCGGGCGCCGCGCCAGCCGCATCGTCGATGATCGCCGGTTCGTCAGGGTCGACCGGTCTCTGCAGACGACCGCCTCGCACGTCTCTGCAGCCGGGGGCACCCCTGGCCGCGTGATGCTTGAGCCCAAGCGTCGAGCGAACGGAGGGCAGGATGCCCGCAGTGAGCGTCCTGCAACGGGGCACTGGCTGCCCTGAGCCAAGCGTCAGGCCCGAAGCGCCGCCATGAGCCGGGCCGGACCTTCACTGCCCGGCTATCAGCTTGTCGAGCAGGTCGCCCACCCCGATCGAAACGGCCATCTGCTGCATGTGTCGGACATCGAGCCTGTCCCCGTGGAGAGCGACCAGCTTCGACACGTCGTCCCACTGCCGCTCGGAGGTCTCATTGGTCAGCCGGAACCACTCGAGCTTGGCCACGATGGAGTCCTCGGCCGTCGCGATCGGAATCATCGTCGCGGCGCCCGTGCCGAGGGGCTGTGGCGTGGCACGCTCCATCGCGAGCAGGTCGAACGGCCGGCCACGACTCACGAACACGTCGACCTTGTACGACGTGGGCATGTGAATGAGGTTGAAGCACGACTTTCGCTGCACGGCATCCCTGACCGCGGCGGGGCTGACGTAAAACTCTTCGCCGAAGGATGCGACGAAGGCTGCGACGTCGGCAAGCCCCAGATCACAGACGAGATCGACGTCCATCGTCGAACGGATCGCTCCGTGAAACGCGCTTGCGACGCTGCCGCCCACGTAGTGCCGGACGCCGAGCCTGCGAAGGGCCTCGGCCACGGGAGTCAGGGCGGCGATCAGGTCATCTCCGTCGCTCACGCTCCGCGCCCCTGCCGCCAGCAACGCACCTTGGCGGCGAGCTCGCCGCCATAGGCCAACTCGATGTAGGCGAGCTGCACGTCGTCTTCCGCGAGACCAGGGTGCCGCCGCCGAATGGCCTCCATGGCCATGAGCCTGTTCCGCCTCGACATGGCGCACGCCTTCCGGATCCGCTCCGCCGGCGCGAGCCCTCGAAAGCACCGCAGTTGCACAGCCGCTGCGTCGTCCGCCGTGTCGCTTGTGTAGGCGGGCAGTGTCATGATCGCGTCCTGTTCATGATCGCGTCCTGACAACTCAGTCTACACCGATCCCATACGACCTTCGACACGCCCCGGCCGCGGCTGCGACCCATGCGACAAACCGCTTTCCCACGACACCGCCCGACGCCCAAGGCCAACCTCACGGCCCGCCTGGGCGAGGACTTTCCGCGGAGTGCCCGAACTGTGGCGGCGACATCCGGCTCATTGCCTTCATCACGGAGCCAGGGCCGATCCGGAAGATTCTCACACGCCTCGGTGAACCACTCGAGCCGCCTCCCGCATGGACCTGCGTTCCGCGCGCCGCATCGGGCCCACACACGGGATCCATTCGATGGGGTGAAGCACGTCGCGCAGTGAGGGAAGCCGTTGATCGAATCAAGGGGGGCGGCTGAGCGCGCGCCACCCGTCAGTTCTTCGCCGGCTCTGCGGGCGCCGCGCCAGCCGGATCGGCCGCGACTGCGACGATCCGGCCAAACATGTGGCCGCCGATCGCGTCGTGCTGCCAGGTGCCGGCGTAGCGCTCGCCGTCGAGGACGACGCGCGCCGAAAACGTGCCGAGCCCGGGAACGGTCACCTTGTCGAGCGTGATCACGGGCGTGTCCCCCGCCCACTTCACCTCGACCGGCACCGGCAGCGTGAGATCCACCGTGCCGAAGCGCATCCGCGCGAGCATGGTCCACCAATCACCGTCGGCCAGCTTCGTCACCGTGGTGATCGTGTATTCCTCCTCGCGCGGCATTTCCTTTTCCCCCGGCACGGGCGTGCCCGGCGGGGCGTCGATCGTGAACCGGCCGACGAGTTTGACGCCGCTGAGCATGCCGCGGAGACGGGCCTCGCGCGCCGCGGCCCGCTCCGGCTCGGCTGCTGCCGGAGCCGCCGCCGGCTGCGCGGGGAGCACGCGAGCGGTCGCACCGCCGAAGAGGAACACCAGCCCGAACACGAGCGCACGTCGCATGGGTTGACTCCGGCTCCGGTATGGCAGACCGAGCGCCATCGTACGGCGCGACGGTCGCCGTAGAGAACCGCGGTCAGGCCAGCCGCTTCCAGCCCTGCTCGCGGTACATCGCCCGCATCAGTCCCGGGGCGAGGAATGGATAAACGAAATGGCTGATCCCGAGCGTAAGGGGCAACAGGCCGAGGCTCCACAGCGCCTGGCGGCGGTTTCCAAGGAGGAAAAAGTAGAGCGGCCCGAGGAGCAGACAGCCGAGGAACGCCCGGCCGGGGGCCACCACCCGGCGGCGAGCGTCGACGGGATGCTGGAACAGCGCCCGACCCCCCTCGGGAAGCGTCGCCCCGGCGTCATCGGCGAGGTCGCCGGGAAGAGCGGGAGCGCCCCCGCCACCCGCCCCGCCCCGCCGCGCCGAGGGCGATGCCGGCGACGACTCGCGCCCCCACCGGGCCGAGCCCGACTTGTCGGTGGCACCACCGGAGTCGCGCACCTGCGGCTGACCGCGGACGCCTGCCTGACCCCGGCCGAAGGTGTCGAAGCTGCCGCTGGTGCTGGCGAACGGATCGTCGTCGTTGAACTTGATGCCGGACAGCTGCGCGGCCTTCACCCAGCGCGGAAGCGATTCCTTCCACACCAGGTCGCTCGGGGCGAGCCGACCGTCGGCGCACATCGCGCGCAATTCAGCGGCAGACACCGGCCCATGCCGAGCGCCGTTCTTCTCGTAAAACCAGTCGGAAGCCATCGCGATCACCGGGAAGAGGAGAAATGGAGGATCTCGCCGCACGGCGGCGCGGGCCGCCGGACGGGTATGGGCCGGTGGCCGTGCTCAGCGCGCGGGCCGACCCGCACGGGCGGTGGCCGCACGCGTTCCCCTGACACGAAGGCTGGCAGCCGATTGTTCGGCCGGCCGCTGTCGCGTCGCTCCTTTTCCGACCGCGCGCCCTGGGCTGGCGACGGCCTTCTTCCCCCCCGGTGTTGCCCCCCGGGTTGATCGTGGCTTGGCTTTTGCGGTCGGCGTCGCAGGCCGCTTTCCGGCCTTGGGCGCGGATCGGCCGGCGGCCGCCGTCGCAGCGACGGCGCCATCCAGGAATTCGGCGGCGATCGCCGTCAGCTCCTCCCGGGACAGGGCCTCCGACTCGTCGAGGACCAGAAGCTGGAGCCGGCCGCGGGCCTGGGCGTCCATCAGCGCCTCGTACTCCACGAGCGACAGGTCGTCATGGTCGTCCTGCTCACTCGACAGGAACTCGAACCCCACGCGGGCGGCCCGGTCCCAACCGTCGCAGTCGAACGAAACGCCGAATTCCTCGAACGGAAAGTTCCGCTCGATCGCGTACCCGCGCTGCCTGAACAGCCGGGCGAGCAGCGCACAGGCACTGCTCTCGGAAAGTGTGTCTGCCATGAAGGAAAGGTCCGGATGAGGAACGGAAAGAATGAATCGAGAAGATGCAATCGGGATCGAACCGGCCACACCGACGGGATCAATGAATGAGCGGAGAATACCCGATCCCCCCGCGCCCTGTCGCCGCGGTCGGGGCGGGGCGGACGGGCTGATGGACGGGGCCGCGCCGCGCCGATAGGCCCCGTTGGCTGCCCACGGCCGGCTGCGAGCGAGGCCGGTGGGATTCGTGTTTTTTTCGTGAGGACGCCCGATGGCCCCGACCGATCCGATCGCCGCCGCCCAGGCCGCCCTCTCGAGCGGAGACCCCGCAACCCGCCGCTCGGCGGCCGAACGCCTCGCTCAGAGCGGCGCCGCGGCGGCGCCGGCGGCGCTCGCCCTGGTGCGGGCCTGCGCCGACGCCGACGACCAGGTCCGCGAGTGGGTCGTGGCAGCGCTCGAGGAGCTCGGTCCCCCTGCCCCGGGGGTGGTTGGCGACCTGGTCGCGCTCCTCACCGGACCGGATCCGCTCCCCACCTACTGGGCGGCGACGCTGCTCGGCCGGCTGGGCGAGGGCGCCAGCGCGGCGGTGACTGCGTTGGTAACCACGCTCGCCGGCGCTGCCGATCTCGCCGTCCGCGAGCGCTGCGCCTGGGCCCTGGGAAAGATCGGCCCGGCGGCCGGCGTTGCGCGCGACGCCCTCCGCCGCAGCGCCGCCGGCAGCGACGAGCGACTCGCCCGGCTGGCGACCGAGGCGCTGACGGCAATCGGGGGCTGACCGGGCAACCTGGGCCGACCCCACCGCCGGCGGCGATTCCAGCGATCGTGCCGGCCGCGGTCGGCCGATCTCACCTGCCGGGGCCGTCCCCCGTCTGCCAGCGGAAGCCTGGCGGCGCGCCGTCGGATGCGGCCGCCCGGGGAGCGGTGCGGAGGCCGGGTGGTGGCGAAGGGTCCACGGCGCCGCTTCGCTCCCGACCGCGGCGTGTTCAGCGCCCTCGCGGTCGCCGCCGGGATGCTCGGCTGCGCGTCGGCGACCGCCCAGGGGCCCCCCGCCCCGCCGGTGCAGGTCGCGGGGCTGGCTCCCCAAGGGCTGCCGCTCGCGCCGCCGCGTGCGCCCAAGCCGGTCGACGCGATCCTCGTCGCCAGCTTCAACATCCAGGTCTTCGGCGAGGCGAAGCTCGCCAAGCCGGCGGTCGTCGACGTGCTGGCGCGGGTCGTCCGCCAGTTCGACGTCGTCGCGATCCAGGAGGTCCGCGCGAAGTCCGACGGGATCCTGCCGTCGTTCGTCCAGGCGGTGAACGCCGACGGCAGCCGCTACCAGTTCGTCCTCGGTCCACGGCTCGGGCGGACGGTGAGCAAGGAGCAATACGCGTTCGTCTACGACACCGAACGGATCGAGGTCGATCCGTCGAGCGTCGGCACGGTGGCCAACCCCGGCGACCGTCTCCACCGGGCGCCGCTCCATGCCCGGTTCCGGACGCGCATCATCCCGGTCGGAATGGCGTTCACGTTCTGGCTCGTCGACATCCACACCGATCCCGACGAGGTCCCGCAGGAGATCGACGCGCTGGCCGACGTCTTCCTGGCGATGAAGGCCGCGCGGCCCGACGAGGACGACGTGATCGTGCTCGGCGACCTCAACGCCGCCCCGCAGCAGTTCGGGCGGATCAAGCAGATCCCCGGCGCCGGCTGGGCGATCACCTCCGGCCCGACCAACACCCACCGCACGAAGACCTACGACAACCTCGTCTTCGATACCCGGGCGACCACCGAATACCTCGGCCGCTCCGGCGTGCTCGACCTGCAGCGCGCCTTCGGACTGTCGCTCGAGCAGGCCCTCGAGGTCTCCGACCACTGTCCGGTGTGGGGGGCGTTTTATCCGGCCGAAACCCCGCCCGGGGTCCCGGCCGGCGGGATCGCGACCGCCCCGGGGCCGGCGCCGCGGTAGGCCGCGCGGCAGCGGGGCCGGTGGCCCCGGGCGGTGATCGGTCGCCCACGGCCTCACCGCTCCGGGAACCGGCTCCCGACGAGCCATTCGTAGATCGCGCCGCCGAGCACGCCGCCGACGAGCGGCCCGACGATCGGCACCCACCACCAGCCGCCGTCGGCGGTGAACACGCCTCCGCCCCAGCCGGCGACGGCCGTCCACAGGCGCGGGCCGAGGTCGCGCGCCGGATTGACGGCGTAGCCGCAGTTGAAGCCGAACGCCATCCCGATCGCGATCACGGTCAGACCGACGACCACCGGGCCGAGCCCGGCAGCCGGCGGCGCGTTACGCCGATCGCCGACCGCGAACACCACGCACGCCAGCAGCGCCGTGGCGACGATCTGATCGACGAGCCCACCGACGAGCCCGAGGAACGGCTGCGGCGACGTGGAGAAGATCCCGGCGGTGCCCTGCGGCCCCGCGATCTGGCGGTGCCCACCGTCGAAGTGGGCCAGCGCCCCGGCGTAGGTGGCGTGGACCAGCGCCGCGGCGACGAATGCACCGGCGAGCTGCGCCGCCATGTAGGGCAGGACCTTGCCGGCGGGAAAGCCACGCCAGGCTGCCAGCGCCAGCGTGACGGCGGGATTGAGATGGGCGCCGGTGACACCCCCGGCCACCGCACAGCCGAGGATCACGGCGATGCCCCAGCCGAGGTGGATCGACAGGGCGCTGCCGAGCTCCCCCGCGCTGAGCACCTTCTGCGCGACGAACCCGAGTCCGAACGTGACCAGCACCGCGGTGCCGAGGAACTCGGCCGCCAGTTCACGGATGATCCCGCCGCGCGTGTCGCTCATGCCGGTCACTTTCCGAGGAGCTCGCGGACCTTCGGCTCCACCGCCCCGGCCCAGATCGCATACCCCTCGGGGCTGAGGTGGAGGAGGTCGGGCATGACGCGTTTCTCGAGGACGCCGTCGGCGGTGAGGAAGCACCGCCCCCGTGGTGCCGCGACGACAACAGCCTAGCGGGAATAGCAGCCGCCGGAAACGGCCCCGCCACCGTCAGAGGCCTTCCAGCGTCAAGCGCCGCTCCATCGCGTCGGCCATCGCATCCGCCTCGGCGGCGAGCTCGTCGAGCGTGTGGGCATCGTCGTCGGCCGCCGCCCGCCGGGCGAGGAACAGCAGGTGGTGGGCCTCGTCGCGCCAGATCAGCAGCCAGTCAGGGCGCGACGAGACGCCGCGGTGGACGAGCCGCTCCAGCCGGTCGAACGGATCGGCAGCTTTCATCCGCGGAGCAGCTGCCGGTAGTGGTCGAGGAAATGCATCGCCACCTCGTCGTTGATCCCCTTCCAGGCGTCGTCGAGCAGCGCGCCTGCCAGCAGCCCCCCCGCCGCGCGCGACACGAGCCCGCCGAGCATCTCCCCGAGGCCGGTCATCGGATGGGGCCCGAGAAGCCGCTCGCGATCGACATGGACGAACTCGTTGGCGACCAGCGACAACGCCGGCAGCTTGGGGACGGGATCGCGGCCGTTGACGTAGCGGTGGACCCGGCCGGCGAATTCCCGGTTGAACGCTTCGCGGGCGGCGGCGTTGCCGATCATCGGCGCGCCGAACGTCGAGACCTCCTCGACGGCGATGAACCGCCGCTTGAGCAGCCAGGCGGCGAGCAGCGCCAGCGCCCCGCCGAGGCTGTGGCCGGTGAGCCACACGGGCCGGTCGCGCTTCGTGACCTCCCCCTCGACCGCCGTCACCAGCGGCGGCCAAATCCCGGCGATCGCGTCGACGAACCCCTTGTGAAAACGGGCCCCGACCCCGGCGGCGGCGAGGTCGTGGCCGAGGCGCCCCTCGGGGACGACGAGGAGGTTCATGGCGTCGGTGAGGAGGACGTCCTTGAGGCCGTCGAGGCTGGTCGGCGACTCGGTGCCGCGGAAGGCGACGACGACGTGGTCGTCGTCGTCGCCCAGCCAGGCCTGCGTGTTGTCGACGCTGAACAGCCGGGCGTCGAGGCCGAGGATCTCGGCGAACGCCCGCTTTCCCTCGGCCTCGGGGAGATACGCCAGGGCGCTGGCCTCGCAGAGATAGGCGGCGCTGCCGGCATCGCCGGGCGACGCCGCGCGGAGGACGGGACGCGGAATGCTCATCGCGTGAACCTCAGGGGAAACCCGGGATCAATTGAGGTAGCGGCGCGCGGTTCCCTCGGGCGCGGCGTTCTTCCAGGCGCGGAGCGGTGCGGCAGGGATGCCGTTGCCGGAGACGTCGAGCTGCTCGAGGTGCGGGGGCGGAGCCTGGAGAAAGGCCTCCACGCCCGCGGCCGTGATCTTCGTCCGCGCCAGCCGCAGGCTGACCAGCGCCGGAAAGGCGCGGAGAAGGTCGAGCCCGGCGTCGCCGACCTGCGAGTCGTCGAGCGAGAGCTCACGGAGCCGCGGCAGGTCGCGGAGGATGTCGAGCGTCTCGTCGGTGACGTCGGGATTGGCCAGTTCGAGGATCTCGACGTCGGGACGGCCGCGGAGAAAGGAGTAGTCTTTCCGATCCCAGCCGGTGAGCGTGATCGCCACGCGCCCTTCGACGACGCGCTCGCGCGGCCCGAGGCCGACGACGGCCAGCCAGACGCGCTGCGCCGCGATCGGTGCCGCGCCGATCACCAACCCGGCGCCGCACAGCGCCAGCGGCATGACCAACCGCCGCGCCGGAACCGTGCCGAACAGGACCCGCAGGCCCCGCAGCCCGAGGACGAACAGCCCCCCGCAGATGAGGAACAGCCCGAGAAACACGAGGACGACACCGATCTGCTCGCTCACCCGCGGGCCCTCCGGTTGGCCCTGTGCGATACCTGACGACACCGTCGATCATAAGCGACCGGTCGGATTCCGCCTCGGCTCGGGTCGGGCCGGCCGGGGCTTCCGCTGCCCCCGCCATCGTCCGGCTCGTCGCCGCGGCCACCGTCACCAGGTGCAGCAGACCGCCCCGACGACCGCCGGCTGGCTCACGACCACCACCGTCTCCACCGGCATCGCGACGCGGACGCGCTCCATCGCGACGTGCTCGACGCACACCCGCCGCCCGCAGACACTTGAGCGGCATGACTCCCCACGGCGCCGACGCACTCGGCCGACGTCAGGACTTCGGCCGGCAGACCAGGTCGACCGCCGCCACCCCCGGCTCGCCACGGAGCCGGCGCACCAGTGCCACGCCCGCGGCGGGGTCGGCGAGACGGGCAGCGTAGACGAGTTCGACGACCGTGCCCTTCTTCGCCGTGCCCGCGCGTTCGAGCCGGGCGTTGGGCAGGGCCGCGGTGACGATTTTGAACAGCCCGGCCGGATCGCGGTCGGGATCGACGCGCACGACGACCCGGCACGGCACCGGGCCGGCATCGCGGCCCCGGGCGCGGGCCGCGAACCCGAGCGCGACGACGGCAGCAATCGGCAGGCCGACCAACGGCACGACGAGGAACCCCGCTCCCACCGCCAGCCCGACGGCGACGGCGAGGATCACGAACGCCGTGTCGCGCGGATCGTCGACCACGCTGCGGAACCGGACGATCGCCAGCGCACCGACGAGGCTGAACGCGCGGGCGACGTTGCTTCCGATCGCCAACGTGATCATCGCGATCACGACGGCGAGGAGGAGCAGCGTCTGGGTCAGGTCGGCACGGCCGACGGCGGGCCGGGAGCGGGTGACGCGGTAGATGGTCCCGACGACGGCGCCGAGGAGAAGCGCCGCGACGAGGCGGATGACGACGTCGGAGAGTTGCAGTTCGGCGTCGCCCGGAAAGGCGTCGAGCAGCCAGTCGTTCATCGGGTGGAGCTCCCGGCGGGGTCGGCGGACGCGGAGCCACCGTTCGGATCGCGGTATTCAAGCAGAAAGGTGCGGCGCCGTTCGACGAGCTCGCGGAGCGTGGCGGAACGATCCGCCTCCGGTGGCACCGGGCCGGGCGCCGTGACCGCGAGAAACGCCTCCGTCGATGACAGCTTGCGCGTGTCGGCACGGACCGCATCTTCGATCAGCGCCCGCCAGCGTGCCACGAGCGGGCCGACGACCTCCCAGTCGAGTCGGTCACGGGCGATCGTCCGGACGTGGTCGAGATAGCGCTCCCGGAGCGTCGGGATCCCGAGCAACCCGGCGCGGAGCGGCTTTCCCGGGTCGTCGATCGCCACGAGCGGATCGAGCGCGACGCCGCCATCCCCGGGCCCGCGCGGGCCGCCGGGTCCTCCCGCAAAGCCCCCCGGCGGTCCCCCCATCCGCGCCAGGCCGAACGCCTCGTTCATGTCGTGCGGCACGAGGTGAAACACCCCTGCGGCGTCCTCGAACAGCGTGTAATCGCTCGCCCGGGTCCAGTAGCCGTCGCTGTTGAGCAGCGCCGTGTCGAGGGCGAGGAACCAGAGCACGCCGTCGATGTCGAGCCGCGGCCGGAGGGCTTCCTCGAGGCGCTGCAGCGGCGTGTCGTGGATGATCCTGCAGAGGTCGATCAGGTCGCGCCACGCGGCGTCCGTGTCTTTTGACTTGATCTCGAACACCCGTCGGTAGGCCTTGGGATCGTCGCCGAAATACTCGAGGCCGCCGCGCCCGCCGGGGCTCCCACGGACCTTCCAACGGTGCCCCTTGGAGCTGCCGAAGCGCTCGCGGAAGAAGGTCTTGTCGGCCTGCTGGACGTTGACGTACACGCCCCAGCATTCGCCGTTGATCACGAAGCGGACGAAGTTGGCCCGCGGCGTGGGGAGATACTCGCCGGCGATGTGCGAGTAGAGCACCGTGCTCATCAGGCTCGGGTCACTGTTGGCATTGAGTAGGTTGAGGGTCCGGTAGCCGAGCAGATCGGCCTCGGGATCGGTGTGGTCGATCGACACGTTCAGCGAGCGTTTCCAACCCGCGGGGACCGAGAAGTAGGACGAGGCACCCCGGAAATGGACGCCGACCGCCTCGATCACTCGCCCATCGACGGACAGCCGCGCCGGCACGTCGACGTCGGTCCCGTAGAAATCGGCCAGCTCCTCTTCCCAGTCGTCGGTCGCGAAGTCGAGGAACAGCGTGCGGAGGACGCCGGTGTCGTAGAGGTCGGCATCGCCTCCTCCGGCGACGTCGGCCGGCGCGACACGGGGTCCCGGCTGCGGAGTGCCGCGGGGGCCGCCGAACCCGCGGGGCCCGCCACCGCCCCGGCGCCGCGCGCGGGCCGCTTCGCGCGCCGCCGTGCGTTCCTCTCCGTCGAGCCGGCCGTTGCCGTCGGCATCGAGCTCGTCCACCAGCGCGATGTCGCCGCCCCCCGGCCCCCCGAAGCCGCCGAAACCACCGCCAGGCCCGCCGAAACCAGGTCCGAAGCTCCCTCCGGGCCCGGAGGAGGGCACGAGCCCGTCGCGACCGCTCGGTGGTTGGCCGGGAGTCATTCGCACAAGCGCCAGCGCGACGACCAGTGCCGCTGCCACCCGCGCGGGGATGAGTCGACGGGAAGACATCGAAAACGCTCCGAACGTGTAGTCTGGTCGATCGGGCCGAGCCGAACGTCCCGCAGCCGCGGTGGCCTCCGCCGCATTGAACGGCCATCCCGCCGCTCGGGTTGCCAAGCTGTCCGCCGGGAGTGTGCCATGCTTCGCCCCTCTCCGTCTCTCGCCCGCTGGTGGGGCGCGGTCGCGATCGGCTTTGCCGGGATCGCCGTCGCCCAGCCCCCCGCTCCCGAGGAGACGCTCGAGGCGATCATGGCGTTCGACGCCGACGGCGACGGCCGCCTGACCGCACTCGAGCTGCCGGCGCGGTTCCAGCGGATCCGCAACCGGGCCGACCCCGACCGGCGCGGCTTCGCCACGCGCGACGGGCTGCTCGCGGCCCTCCGCGCGCGGGACGAGGAAGGCCGTAGCCGGGACGGGGGCGGCGGGTTCCGCGGTCCCGATCCGGGGATGCTCGTCGAGATGCTCCTGCGCTTCGACGCCGACGGCGACGGCCGGCTGTCGCGCGACGAACTGGCGGCGGCAGCCGCGGTTCTCGTCGGGCCCGGCGGACCTCCGTCTGCGGCCCCTGTCGCTCCGCCCCCCGGAGAACGTCGTGCGCCGCAGTGAACGGCGGGCGCGGCACCGCGGGGACGCCGCGGCTCCGGTGCGCCCGTCGCCGTCGCTACGATCGTCACGAGCCTCGTGGACGATCCCGATTCCGTGGCCGGCACGGTCTTCGCAACCGCGCGCGGCCCCGGCCGCCGGCTACCCTTCAGGGGGTGGCGGGCGCCATCCCAGGAGGCGTTTCATGCTCCGCCGTTTGGGCATCTTCCCGAGGGAGCCGCGGCCCGGCGCGCGCAGGAGCGCTGGATCGCGTCCAACCCCCTGCCCACGGCCCGCCAGGATCTCGTCGAGCATCCCGACGACGATTCCGCCTACGCCGCCGCGCACGCCCGGTTCCACCCCGCGTTCGCGCGGGCCGTCCGGATCTTCCGCTTCGAAGACATCATGCTCATCGATGCCGAGACACTCGACATCGTCTACAGCTACCAGAAGACGCCCGAGTTCGGGACCAATCTCGAGACCGGCCCCTCCGCCGGCACCCTCCTCGCCGCGAAGGTCCGGAGCCTGCGCGGCGACCGCGACCGCGACGATTTCCGGATCGTCGACTTCGAGCGCTACCGTCCCCGCCTCGGGAAGGCGATGGGGTTCGCCATCAGCCCGATCTTCGACAACGCGCAGATGATCGGGATCCTCGCGATCCAGTTTCCGATCGACTCGATCAACAAGGTCCTGACCAACAACTTCGACTGGCAATCGCAGGGCCTGGGGGCCAGCGGCGAATGCTATCTGGTCGGTCCCGACCACACGCTCCGCAGCCGGTCGCGCTTCATGCACGAGGACCCGGAGGGGTTCGTGGCCGAGGCCGACGCCCCGATCCGCCGCTTCGGCCGGACCGTGGTCGGCGTCGCCAGCGGGCTGGCGCTCGGCTCGACGCTGCTGGCGCTGCTCTTCTCCCACCTCCTCACCCGGCCGCTGGTGCGCCTCGCCGACGCGGCCCGTCGGCTCGGCGCCGGGCAGACCGACGTCGCCGTGCCGGTCGCGACCGACGACGAATTCGGCCAGCTCGGCCGCGTGTTCAACGACATGGCGATCGACATCCGTCGGCGCAAGGAGCAGCTCGAGCAGCAGGTGATCCGGAACGAGGAATTGCTCCTCTCGATCCTCCCCGCCTCGGCCGTCGAGCAGCGGCGCGACGGCGACGAGCGGGCGAGCCGCGAGTTCGCCGACGTCACGGTGCTCTGTGCCGACCTCGCCGGGGTCGACGCCCTGGCCGCCCGCGACGGCGACGCCCGGGCGCTGGCGGCCGTCGGCGACCTGGTGGCGGCGATCGACGAGGCGGCCGAGGCGGCCGGCGTCGAGAAGGTCCGCGCCATCGGCGGCTCGTACCTCGCCGTCTGCGGGCTGTCGGTGGCCCGGCCCGACCACACCCGGCGGATGATCGATTTCGGCCGCTCGATCGAGCGCCTCGTCGCCGCGTTCCAACGCGAGCATCGCGTCGACGTCCGGGCCGCGATCGGCATCAACTGCGGCCCGGTCGTCGGCGGGGTCGTCGGCCGGCGGAAGTTCCTCTACGACCTGTGGGGCGACACCGTCGCCGTCGCGCGCCGGCTCGCCGCCGACGGCACCGCGATCCGGGTGACCGGCCGCGTCCGTGAGCGGACCGGCGACCTGTTCACGTTCCACGGTCCCGAGTCGGTCACGCTTGAAGGACGGGCGCCGATCGAGACCTGGAGCCTCGACCGAGCGGAGGGGCGATGAACTGGCTGTCCGAACCCGAGATCGCCCGCCAGGTGCCCGGCTTCTGGCCGGCGATCGGGCTGGCGATCGGGTTTCCCCTGGTGATGGTCGTGCTCGGCGAGGCGATCGCGGCCTGCGAGCGCCGCGGCATCGCGTTGGCCCGGTCGCTGCGCACCGTGCGCTCGCTGCTGGTCCCGGCGGCGGCGCTGCTGGCGTTCGTGGCGGTGGTCCTCGGGCTTCCCGCCGACGGGCTCGTCGTCCGCCTCGCCGAGACCTGGTTCTGGATCGCCGCGCTGTTCACGCTCACGAGGCTCCTCAACGACCTGTTCTTCGGCCGCGCCACGGTGGGTTCGTGGCAGGAGCGCGTACCGACGCTGTTCCGTGACCTCGTCCGCTTCGGCCTCGTCGCCATCGGCGGCCTGGTGATCTACTCCAAGGTCTGGGGCCAGGACGTCGGGGGCGCGCTGACGGCCCTCGGCGTCGGCTCGGTTGTCATCGGCCTGGCCCTCCAGGAACCGCTCGGGAACCTCGTCTCGGGGTTGATGCTCCTCTTCGAGCGCCCGCTCGCCGTCGGCGACTGGGTCACGGCCGGCGGCGTCACCGGGAAGGTGATCGGGATCAACTGGCGCAGCATCCACATCGAGACGCCGACGCGCGAGCTGCACGTCGTCCCCAACGTCTCCCTCTACAAGAGCGAGTTCAGCAACCTTTCGCGTCCGACCCCGGTGCGCACCGAGGTGGTGGAGCTCGGGCTCAGCTACGACGATCCCCCCGACCGCGTCAAGCGGATCGTCCTCGACATGCTCGCCGACACGCCGGGGGTGCTCGCCGACCCCCCGCCGTTGGTGCGGACGGTCAACTACGCCGACTTCTCGGTGATCTACCGGGTGATCTTCTCGGTCGCCGCCCAGGACGACGTCCCTGCGATCCGCGACCTGGTGATGACGCGGATCTGGTACACCGTCCGCCGCACCGGTCTCACGATCCCGTTCCCGATCCAGATGGAGTACGCGCCGGGCGAGAGCCCGGGCAAGCCGGCGCCGAACGCCGCCGACCTCGTCGCCGAGCAGCCCCGCTACCGCGCCGCGGTCGCCACGGCGGCATCGCGCCCGGCGGAGGTGCTCGAGTACGCCGCCGGCGAGACGGTCCATTCGTCGCGGCGCCGGTTCAGCGGATTCGGTCTGGTGGTCGGCGGCCACGCGGATCTGTGGACGCGCGACGCGTCCGGGCAGCGGGTGCGGATCGGGGCCCTCGGCCCGGGTGACTGCCTCGGCGACCAGCTCGCGGTCGGCTCGGCCCGCGACGACATCGAAGTCGTCGCCGACGCGGAGCTGCGCGTCGTGTCGCTCGATCCGGCCGCCGTCGGCGACCTCCTCGACCGTTCGCCCGCCCTGGCAGCCGAGATCGGCGACGCCCTCGAGACGCGGCGCCAGGCGGCGCGGACGGCGCGGACCGCCCGCGCCCAGCCCACGCCGGCTTCCTGAGCGCTCGTCGCCGGCTCAGGCCTCCGTCGCGAGGGGTGTCGTCGGCACGTCGCCCCAGGCCCCCTTCTCGCGCCGGTCGGCACGGATCGACAGCCCGATCCCGCCGGCGATGATCCCCGCCACGACGGCGAGGAGGCCGGGGTTGAAGTGATCGCCGAGCAGGTGGCGGAGCTGCTCGGCGGCGAGCATCTTCGTGCCGACCACGACGAGCACCAGCGCCAACGCCGGCTTGAGGTAGCGAAACGAGCGGACGATCCCCGCCAACGCGAAGAACAACGACCGCAGGCCGAGCATCGCGAACACGTTGCTGGTGAACACCAGGAACGGGTCGGCGGTGATCGCGAAGATCGCCGGGATCGAGTCGACGGCGAACACGAGATCCGCCCCCTCGACGAGGAGCAGCGCCAGTGCCAGCGGGGTCAGCGCCCAGCCGCCGACCCCCGCGGCGGACGAGCGCCGCACGAGGAATCGGTCGCTCCCGGCATCGTCGGCGACGGGGAACAGCCGGCGGAGGAGGTGGAGGAGCAGCCCCGGCGCCGGGGATTCGTCGGCGTGCCGGGCGACGAGCATCCGCAGGCCGGTGACGATGAGGATCGCGGCGAACACCCAGAAGATCCAGTGGAACCGGGCGATCAACGCGGCGCTGACGACGATCATCCCCCCGCGCGTCACCAGCGCTCCGAGCACGCCCCAGAACAGCACCCGGTGCTGGTGGACCGCGTCAATCGCCAGCGACGAGAAGATCATCGCGATCACGAAGATGTTGTCGATGCTCAGCGACTTCTCGACGACGTACCCGGTGAGGTACTTCTCCACCGCGGTGATCCCGGTGTTGACCGTCCCGTCGACGGCGTCGACCGCGGTCCCGAGGCCGGCCCAGTGCCGTTCGTAGGCGACGTACACCACGCCGGAAAACGCCAGACCGAGGGCGATCCACACCGCCGACCAGCCCAGCGCCTCCCGGACGGAGACGACGTGCGGCCGGCGGTGGAAGACGCCGAGGTCGAGGGCGAGGAGCACGACGAAAAGGGCGACGAACGCCAACCAGGCGGTGATCACGGGACGGGGTCTCCGGAAGGGTGAGGGGACGACGACCGTCAGGCTGGCAACTGCGTGTCGGCCGCGCGCCGCCGACCGCTGCGCCGGCGGCTTGTGACGATCGATCGACCGCGCCACCGCGTGGCCGATCGTGGTCGTGGCCCTGTCGACGGCGACTCCCCAGTCGGAATCGACCGCACCGCCCGCGGTGATCCCGCATCCCCGGACCCGGACGATGATCCGGCATGCCTTGTCGACCGGTCGCGGGCGGGCGATTCACTTCGTCGTCATTCGTAGCCCGCCGGCATTCATCGTCAAAACAGAAAAGTTTCGTTCATTCCATAGGTTTTTTCGATTCCTTGTTCGGCTCCCGAAAAGCGTGTTCCGTCCGCGCGGCGCCGGCACCCTGACGCGAGTCGACTTGGATCCGCGCGGAGCGCCTGAGTACCGTTCCGACGCCGGCAGCGCCCGCTGCGATCCCCGCCCCCCGCAAGGACATCGTCGGCGACGGCTGACGCGCTGCCGCAAGCCGTTCGGCGCGGGCTGACATCCTCGGCCGATCGGCCGATTTCCCCCGGCCCTCGGGAGCGATGCGATGCCGCTCGGCAGGTTCCTCGCCGCCGCCCTCCGCCATCCCGCCATCGTCGGCGCCATCGCCCCGTCGTCGTGCTCCCTCGCCGCGGAGCTCGTCCGCCGTGCCGACGCGCGCCCCGGTCAGCTCGTCGTCGAGGTCGGCAGCGGCACCGGACCGATGACGCGTGCCCTGGCCGCCGCCGATCCGGCCTTTCCCCGGTTCGCCGTCGAGGCGCTGCCGGAGATGGCGGCGGCGACGCGCCGCGCGGTACCCGGTGTCGAGGTGGTCGAGGGGAGCGCCTCCGACCTGCCGCGGTTCCTCGCCGAGCGCGGCCTCGGACCGATCGATCGGATCGTCAGCGGCCTGCCGTTCGCCGCCTGGCCCGACGGCCTGCAGCGCGAAGTGCTCGACGGGATCCTCGCGGCACTCGGGCCGGAGGGGAGGATGGTGACGTTTACCTACGCCGCGAGCCCTCTGCTCCCGGCCGGCCGCCGGTTCCGCCGGCTCCTCGAGCGCTCGTTCACCCGAGTGACCAGGGGGGGGACCGTGTGGGCCAACCTGCCCCCGGCCTTCGTCTACGTCTGCGACGGCCCGCAGCGGGGTCAGTAGCCGGCCGCAGCGGCCGGGGCGTCGGCAAGCACGACGGGGGGCCGCCCGAGACGGAGATTGAGCTCGTCGAGGATCTCGCGCGACCGGCTCGTGCCGATCCGCGTGCAGCCGAGGTCGCGCATCCGCAGCAGGCCGTCGAGGTCCCGGACGCCCCCGGCGGCCTTCACCTGGACCTGCTCCGCTGCATGCTTCCGCATCAACGCGACGTCCTCGGGCGTCGCGCCGCCGGTGCCGAAACCGGTCGACGTCTTCACCCAGTCGCACCCCAGCTCACTGCAGATCCCGCACAGCCGGATCTTGGCCGCGTCGTCGAGCCAGCAGTTCTCGAAGATCACCTTGACCTTCCGCCCGGCGGCGTGGACGGCCTCGGTGACGGCGCGGATGTCGGCGCGGACGTATTCCCAGTGGCCGCTGCGGACCCGCGAGACGTTGACCACCATGTCGAGCTCCGCGCCGCCGTCGGCGAGCGCCTGGAGCGTCTCGGCGACCTTCGCGCCGGTCGAGTGGCCGCCGTGCGGGAACCCGATCGCCGTGCTCGGGGCGACCGACGAGCCGGCCAGCAGCTCGGCACAGCGCGCCAGGGCATGGGGCATGATGCAGACGCTCGCCACGTCGTACGCCACGGCGAGGCGGCACCCCGCCTCGAGCTCGTCCCACGTGAGCGAGGGGACGAGCAGCGCGTGGTCGATCAGCTTCGCCGTCGCGGTGTAGCCTGCGGTCACGGAAAAGGCTCCTGGGGAACGCCGGCCGGCCTCAGCCGAACAGCGCCGTCACCGCGCGGCCGGGACGGACGAACTGCGGGCGGCCGGCGAGATCGGGGAGGACCTGCCCCTCGGGCACGCCGAGGGCATGGTACAGCGTGGCCACCAGATCGCGGGGCACGACCGGGTCGGCTGCCGGGAAGGCGGCATGGCGGTCGCTGGCACCGTGGACGTGGCCCCGCCGGAAAGGCCCGCCGGCGAGCACGGTCGTGAAGCAGCCCGGCCAGTGGTCGCGTCCATCGGCCCCGGCGCCGGCGTCGCTGTTGACCTGGCCGACGCGCGGCGTGCGGCCGAACTCGCCCGTCCAGACGACGACCGTGTCGTCGAGCATGCCGCGTTCCTCGAGGTCGTCGAGGAGGGCGGAAAACGCCATGTCGGCCGGCGGCATGAGGCGCTCGCGGTGGTCGATGAAGTTTCGCGCGTGGGTGTCCCAGTAGACGCTCACGTTCTTGATGCCGTCGTTGGGCCAGAACACGGTCACCAGCGGCACGCCCCGCTCCGCCAGCCGCCGCGCCAGCAGCACCGACTGGCCGTGGGGGTTGCGCCCGTAGCGCTCGCGGACCGCGGCCGGCTCGCGCTCGAGATCGAACGCCCCGCGCCCGGCGGCGCTGCCGGCGAGCATCTCGAAGGCCCGGCGGCGGAAGTCGTCCTGCAGCGCCAGCGCGTCACCCTTGGCGGCGATCTGCCGGTCGAGCCGGGCGAGGAGTCCCATCCGGTCGTCGAGCCGGTCGATCGACAGCTCCGGCGACAGCTCCATGTCGGGGACGCGGAACCCGGGCAGGGACGGATCGTCGTCGATCGTGAGGGGATCGTGGGCGCCCCCCAGCCAGCCGGCGAACTGCCCCTGGCTCTCCTCGACGAAGCGCGGCACGTCCCCCGGCAGCTCGGGGCGCATCTGGACCACCGGCGGCAGTTCCCCGCGACCGCGGCCGAGGGCGGCCAGGGCCGAGCCGATGTTCGGCCACTGGGCGCGGCGGTCGCCGCTGGCCACTGGCGGCTCACCGGTGAGGAGGAAGCTCGTCGCCCGGGTGTGGTCGGCGTTGTCGTGGGTCATCGAGCGCACGATGCACAGCCGGTCGGTGCGCCGCGCCAGCCGCGGAAAGTGCTCGCTGACGTGGATCCCGGGCACGGCGCTGGAGATCGGCCGGAACTCACCGCGGACCTCGCGCGGGGCGTCGGGCTTGAGGTCCCAGGTTTCGAGCTGCGACGGCCCGCCCCACATGAACAGGAAGATGCAGCGTTTCGCGCGCCCGAACGTGCTCCCGGACGCTCCGCCGGCAGCGGGCTCGGCGGCACGGGCGGCGAGCAGGTCCGGCAGCGTGACCCCGAGCATGCCGAGGCCGCCGAGGCGCAACAGCTCACGGCGGCCACGGGCCGCACGACGGAATTGGCGACAGGCCGAATCTCGCATGCGGTCGCTCCGACGGGTCCATCGCCCCGCCCCGAGTGTAGGTCCCACCGGGAGCCACGGAAACGTCGCGGTCCTCACCCGCCCCGACCGGCGTCACGCAGATGGCGCAGGCAGCCGGCGACGATGAGGAACTGGCCGAGGCAATAGGTCGACATCACCGCGACGCGGGCCGCCGGCAGCGGGGCGACGAACCGGTTCGCGGCGAGCAGGGCGTCGGAGACGATGAACAGCTCGGCGCCGAGGAACACCGTCGCGAAGCTCGCCGCCGACGTGCCGCGCAGCCGCAACGCTGCCGCCACCCCCATCGCAGAAATCGCCGTGGCATACAGGGCGACCGGCACGGTCAGCGATGGCGGCGTGCGGGAGACGACGGTCGTCCCGACCAACCCCCCACACGCGATCACCCCCGCCGCGAGCGTCCAGGCTGTCAGCGGCTGTCGCGTGGGCCCACCGCGGACGTGCGTGAGGAACGCCGCCGCGTAGGCCACGTGGGCAACCAGAAAACCGGCCAGACCGATCGCGAAGGCGCCGTCACCATCACCGAGCAGAGCCACGTCGCCGAGCCACGAGAACGCCAACGCGGCCGAAACGAGTACGGCAAACCTGCCCGCTCCGGCCCCGGAACCGAGCCGGAACGAGGCCAGCAGCAACGGCATCAGGAGGCACTTGCACGCGGAGCGGATCGGCGCCGGGCCGACGAGCGTGCCGGCCGTGGCGGCGGCGTAGAGAAGCGCGAAGAACGGCGGGGGAAGCATGCGGTACCGGCTCACCCACGAGGCACGGTCACCGGTCCGGGGCCGTGGCCTCCGCGGGCTCCCCGAGGCGCAGCCCCTCCTCGGCCATCAGCGGCAGGAGGCGTGTGCGCAGCGGCTCGAGCTCGCGCGACAAGAACCCGCGGACGTCCCCACGGCGCCGGACGGCGTACTGCTCGGCGACGACCTGGCCATCGGGCATCCGCCAGTATTTGAAGATGTTGAACTCCGCTAGCGAACCGTCCGCCGGGATGATCACGAAATCGACGATCACCGCGCCCGCCTCGGCATTCTCCACCAGCGCGCAGGGCGCCTGCGGGAAGGCTTTCTTGACCTGCTTCACCAAGCCCCCGGCGAGCGTTTTGGGGTCGAACGACTTGTCGTAGACGCGGACCGATGCCAGACGCGACCAGGTCTCGAGCGTCTCACCGGCGGGGATGAACTCCATCACCTGCTCGCCGGCATTCTCTCCGCGGGCGGCGAGCACCAGCGTCTGGCCGTCGAACGAGACGACGTCGTCCGGGGCGGCAGCGGGGGGAGCCGCTCGGACGACCATGGGGAGCAGCGACACCACCAGTGCGAACGTGACGGCGGCGACCTTCATGACTGGCCTCGCGGCGGAGGAATGGCTCGTCGGAGCGCGGAGCCTAGTCCGCCCGGCCGCGCCGGCACAAGGCCGCGGCGCCCCTGGGCAGGCCCGCGTCCGAAGGCAGCGGGCGGACGGGCGGGTCATCGGCGCGTCGCGGATCCGAAGATGCCGTGACATCGACCGATGACCCGCCGCGCGGAAAACCCGACGTTGGCCGGCTGGCGTACCTGCTCACAGCCGCCGACCGACCATCCGGGGCTTCGTCACGGCGGCCGCGCGGGACGCCGAACACCCGACACCGGACCGTCTCATTTTCCCGACCGGGACGTCTCCACGTCCCGACCCCCTTCGCGCCGGACGCCCGCGGTGCGAGCCGTGGATCCTTCTGACCGTCCCGAAAACCGCGGGAGGGTTCGCCGGCGGAGAACGAAATACCCTCGCGACGGGAGGGAGTCCATCGCCGGGTCCGCAAAAGACGCCAGTGGCAGCGGGGACGGCCCGGTCAGGCTGCCAGAAACACCAGCGCCGCCGCGGCGACCATCGCCAACAGCGCGACGACCAGCCCCTGCCGCCAGTCGGCGGGGGCGATCGACAGGCCCCCACCCGTGGGCCGAATCCTCATGACCTGCTGCATCGAGCGATCCTCCGTGCCTTCCATGGCATCCTCCCGCCGTCGGCCCGGGTTCCGAATCACCGCGGCGCCTCGACCGCCCCCCGTGGACAACGGTGCGGCAACGGGTACGCACCCGGCGGGCGATTGTTCGCCCGCCGCTCCTGCGACGAGGCCAGCGGTGGCTGTGCCCGGGGCAAATCATGCCGTGGCGGAACTGCCACGATTGGCCGGACGCGGACGCCCCGGCCGTGGGAGTCTGCTGCTACACTGCCGCGCCGAACGGTCCGTGGACGAAGCCATCCATGGCCTTCGTCCACGGAAGCGACCACGGCCCGTCCAGGCCCGAACGGCCTGCGGCACCGCCGCCATCGCGTTGGAGCGTGGGACATGCCCGCCGGGACCACCGACCCGCGTCCGCTCCGCCGCCAAGCGGTCCGGCAGGTGATCGAGGTGGTGGCGATCGCCGGCCTGGCGCTCGTGCTCCATTCGATCCGCGGTTCCGGCGCCGTCTCCGCCGAGGCCGCCTGCTGGGCCGTCACCGTCTTCGCCGCGGTGAAGACCGGCTACTTTCTCCTGGAGAACCTCCAGCACATCCTCCTCGCCACGGCCCACGAGATCGCCTACCACCGTTTCCTGGCGCTGATGGGGGTCAACATGGCGCAGATCACGCTGTCGTTCGCCCTCGACTTCTGGCTGCTGGAGTCGGCCGTGCCGCGGAGCTTCTCCGGGTTCGACCCAACGACGATGACGGCCGCCGGGACGTTCTTCGACTGCTGCTTCTACAGCGTCCTCAACTTCTCCTTCTTCGGATTCGGCGAGATCCTCCCGCAGACGGTGCCCGCGAAGCTGGTCACGCTGCTGGAGGTGATCCTCGCCTTCTTCACGGTGATCTTCCTGCTCTCCGATTTCATCAGCCTGAAGGATTCACTCCGCGGCGGCAGGCCGCGGTGAGCAGCGCCGCCCGCTGCCGGCCGGCGGCGCGTCGGCGCCGACCACCCCGGGAAACCCCGGGCGTTTCCCGGGACGCTTGCCGGCGACGCGGCCGGCGGGCACGTTGGGGCCACCGCGGCTTTGCCGTCCTCCTCTGGTTCCTCCCCGGCGCGTGAACATCGGCCACCTCACCGCCGCCGCGGCCTTCCTCATGTGGGGCCTGCTGCCGATCTACTGGAAGCAGCTCGAGACGGTGCCGAGCCTGCAACTGGTCGCACACCGCGTCGTCTGGTCGGGGCTGACGCTGCTGCCGGTGGTCTGGTTGTCCGGAGCGTGGAGCAGTATCCGGGTCCACGCCGCGCAGCCCGCGATCCTCCTCCGGCAGACGGCCGCCGCGGTGCTCGTCGCCGCCAACTGGCTGGGATTCGTCTGGGCGGTGACCCATGGGCGGATGATCGAAAGCAGCCTCGGGTATTTCCTCACGCCCTTGGCGACCGTCCTCCTCGGCGTGCTCCTCCTCGGTGAGCGGCTCCGCCCCGTGCAGTGGGTCGCCGTCACGCTGGCGGCGGTCGGCGTCGCCTGGATCGCCGCGGGCTACCAGCACTTCCCCTGGATCGCGCTGTTCCTCGCCGGTTCGTTCAGCTCGTACTCGCTGGTCAAGAAGACCACGCCCCTGGGCGCGGTGCCGTCGCTGGCGCTGGAGACGCTCCTCCTCCTCGCCCCGGCGATCGGCTACCTGGCGGTCGAGCACGCCGCGGGGCGCGGTCGATTCGGCACGCTCGGCCCGCGTGCCGACCTGCTGATGGCGGCCTCGGGACTGGCCACGGCGGCGCCGCTGCTGTGCTTCGCGACCGCGGCCCGGCGGATCCCGTTGTCGACGCTCGGGCTGCTGCAATACCTCGGGCCGACGATCCAATTCCTGCTCGGCTCCTGGATTTACCACGAGCCGTTCGACCGGACGCGGCTCGTCGGCTTCGTGATCGTGTGGTGTGCGCTGGCGTTGTTCGTCGCCGACAGCCTGCGGCGCCGGTTCGCGTCTTCCGCCGCCAGCCAGCCCCCCGGCCCCGACGGCGGCTGACGTCCACGGCCGCGGACGCCATGCTGTCGAGGGTGACACGACGAGCGGGAGATCAGGCGCTGCGCCGCCCCATCGGGCTCGCCGCGTTTCCCGCCGACGGGGCGGAGGTGCGCGGTGTGCTCCACGGCACGCTCCACTGACTATCCATGGACAAAGCCATCCATGGCCTTTGTCCACTCCGGCGACCGCGAGAAACGCCGAGGGTTTCCCGGGTCGCCCTCGGCCGCATCCCGCGGCCGATCACTTTTTCCACGGTCTGCTGACGGCGCCGACGCGCTCAGCGGGGGGCGGCACGGAACCGGACCGGCTCCCCCGCGCCGTCGGCGGGCGCCAGCGTGATCGAGCCGTCGAGCGCCCCGACGGCGATCGTCCGGCCGTCGGGCGACACCGCCAGCGCCGTCACCGGACTGCCCCCGGTGCCGACCGTGGCCCGCGCCTTGCCGTCGGTGAGGCCGTGGATCCGCACCGTGCCGGAGCGGTCGCCGGCGGCGATCCGGTCGGGGCCGACCGCCGCCAGCGCCTCGACCGCGGTGTCGAATCCGCCGATCCGGCGCGTCTCCTTCCCACTGTCGGCCTCCCAGATACGGACCGCACCGTCGGCACCGGCGGTGGCCACGAGCGCTCCCCCCGGCAGCCAGCAGACGGCCCGCACGGGCTGCTGATGGCCGGCGAACGTCGTCAGCAGCCGCCCGGCGAGCGGGTCGATGACCTTCGCGGTCTTGTCGCGGCTGACGCTCGCGAGGCGCCGGCCGTCGGGTGAAAACGCGAGCCCCGTCACCCAGTCGGAGTGGTCGGCATGCTCCCCGATGGCCCGCAGCGGATCGGTGGCGAACAGGCGCACCGCCGGATCGGCACCGGCGACGGCCAGCCGCATCCCGTCGGCCGTGAACGCCACCGCGGCGAACGCCTCGTCGGCGGCGCCGAGATCGGCGACGGCAACACCGCTGTCGGCATCGAACAGCCGGGCGTCGCCGAGGATCCCGGGCGTCCCGGCGGCGACCGCCAGCCGCCGGCCGTCGGGATGGAACGCCAGCCCGCCGACACGTTCGGCGACGTCGCCGATCCGGCGCAGCAGCTCGCTGCCGGGCACGCTCCAGATGAGCACCTCGTGGTATCCGGAACTGGCCAGCCGCGTGCCGTCGGGATGGAAGGCCAGCGCCGACACCGCCAGCGCCGCGCCGTAGGCGGCGGGGGCGTCGGGGTGACGCCGGCGCGGCATGATCCGGACCAGCGCCGCCGACGGCGCGATCCCCGCGTCGAGCCGGGCCCCGAGCCCCACCCAGCGGCGGAGGAGGTCGATCTCGGCGGCCGACAGCGGCGTGCCGTCTTTGGGCATCGAGCCGTCGGCGACGGCGCGGACCAGCGGTGAATCGACGTCGCCGGGCACGACCGCGGCCCCGCCCCCCGCGTCGGCCAGGAGCGCCGCATGCGAGGTCATGACGTGGCCGCCGCCCGGCTCGCGGGCCGTGTGGCAGGCGACGCAGCGCGACCGCAGCAGCGGGGCCACGTCGGCCGCGAACGACACCCACAACCCTCCCGCGCGGAGGACGTGCTCGATCTCGGCGCCGCGCTCCGCCGCCCGCGCGCGGAGGGCATCGACCGCTGCCTGGGCCTCGCGCTCGCGCTCGGCGAGCGCCGCCCCCTCGGCCGCCAACTCGCGCAGCATCTCCTGCCGCCGGCTCTCGAGGGCGCTGGCCTCGCGGCGCACCGCGGCGACGCCCGTCTCGGCCTCCGCGGCCTCGCGCTCGAGGCTGCCGCGCTCGCCGTCGAGCCGGCCGACCGTCGGCGGCAGCGGCTCGGCGGCCCGCGCCGTCCCGGTGCCGAGGATCAGCGCGGCGACCAGGCCGATCGTGCAGGACCGTCGTCCGCAGCCGGTCACGCGATCACCTCGGTCACCGGCCGGCCGGCGATCGCCAGCGGCCGTCCGGCGAGATCGTGGACCTCGGCCCCGGGATCGATGCCCATCAGCATGTAGAGCGTGGCCGCGAGGTCCTCGGGACGCACCGGATGGCGGGCCGGATACATGCCGTGCGCGTCGCTCGCACCGTGCACGTAGCCGCGCTTCACGCCGCCGCCGGCGAGCAGCGCGGTGTAGCACTGCGGCCAGTGGTCGCGGCTCGCCTGGTCGTTGATCTTCGGCGTCCGCCCGAACTCCCCCATCCACAGCACGAGCGTGTCGTCGAGCATGCCGCGCCCCTCGAGGTCGTCGAGGAGCGCCGACAGCGTGCGGTCGGTGATCGGATGCTGGTACTTGTCGACGATCTTGTACATCCGCGAGTCGTTGAAGCCGTGGGTGTCCCACCCGCCGTCGTCGACGCGCTTCCCGCCGATGCTCTTGGCGAACGTCACCGTGACGAACGTCACCCCGGCCTCGACGAGGCGCCGGGCCAGCAGGCAGCCCTGTCCGTAGGTCGTGCGCCCGTAGCGGTCGCGCAGCTCCGCCGGCTCGCTCTCGAGGTCGAAGGCGGCGCGGACGCGCGGGCTGGTGAGCATCGTGATCGCCTTGTCGTACGCGGCGTCGAATCCCGCCGCCGTCGCCGAGCGCTCGAGTAATCCCGCCTCGCGGTCGATGATCCGCTGCAGCTCCCGGCGCCGTTCCATCCGCCCGACCGCCAGCCCCGCGGGCAGCGACAGCTGCGGCAGGCGGAAGCCCTCGGCAGCCGGGTCGTCGGCGAAGAAGAACGGATCGTGGCGCTTGCCGAGGAAGCTGCCGTGCTGCCCCGGGGTGACCGAGCCGTCGGCGAGGACGTGGGGATAGGAGACGAACGTGGGCATCTCGTCGCGGCGCGGGAGGAGGGCGTCGACGACCGAGCCGTAGGCGGGCCAGAGGTCGAGGGAGTCGCGGAGGCGCTGGTCGTCGCTCGGCGGGGCGTGGCCGGTGAGGGCATAGTAGCCGGCCGAATTGTGGTTCTTCATCGTGTGGGTCATGCTGCGGACGAGCGTGACCCGGTCCATCCGCTTGGCCATCTCGGGAAAGTGCTCGCACACCGGCAGCCCGGGGACGACGCTCGAAATCGGCTCGAGCGGCCCGCGGATCTCGCGCGGTGCGTCGGGCTTCATGTCGAAGGTGTCGAGATGGCTCGGCCCGCCCCACTGGAAGAGGAAGATCACGCGCTTCGCCCGGACCGGGAGCGTGGGCGCGGCGCCGAGGATGCCGGGGAGCGTCACGCCGAGGAGGCCCGCGCCGCCCGCCGTGAGCAACTGCCGACGTCCGATGGCGGCACGGCGGAGCGGCGGAGCGGCGAAACGTCGAGGGGCGGGGTGCATGACGGGCTTTCCGGCGCGGCGGTCAGTTGCGGAACAGCAATTCCTTGGCGTTGAGCAGCGCCCAGGCGAGATCCTCGGCGGCGCTCCTGGCGTCGGCGGTGGCGAACGTCGCGACCGCGGCCTCCCGTTCCGCGGCCGACGGCGGCCGTGACAGTGCCGTCCAGAACAGCTCGTCGACGATCTCCCCCGGTGCGCGGTCGGCGGCGACGAGACGGGCGATCCGGTTGTCGCCATCGGCGAGGCGGCCGTGGAGCCCGCCGCCGCCGACGAGGTCGAGGGCCTGGGCGAGCGTCGGCTCGTTGCTCCGCTCGCAGTCGCAGGCGAGGAGCCGCTCGGGGCGGCCAAAGAGCCGCAGGAACCGGTCGCCGTCGGCCAATTGCCGGCGCACGCGCTCCACGCCGGCCACGGCGCCGGCCCGGGTTCCCGCCGGATAGCCCTCGAACGCCGCCGCCGCGCCGAGGACCTGCGCCTGCGCGTCGAGGATCCGTTCCGCCCAGCGGCGGCGGACGATCGCCGCGGCGAACAGCGCCTCGTCGGCGGCGAGGCCGTCGGCCGCGGCGCCCGGCGCCGCCAGACCGTAGACGCGCGACGTGCACAGCAGCCGCACCAGGGCGCGGACGTCGTGGCCGGAGGCGATGAACGTGTCGGTGAGCCGCTCGAGCAGCGCGGGATGGCTGGCGGGATTGGTGTCGCGGAGATCGTCGACCGGTTCGACGAGCCCGCGCCCCATGACGTGGAACCAAATCCGGTTGACCTGGGCACGGGCAAACCGGCGCCGGCCCGGATCGGTGAGCCAGCGCGCCAGCGACTCGAGCCGGTCGCCATCGACGGAGGGCGTCTCGCCGAGCCAGCGCGGCACCGCCGCGGCGCCGGTGCGGGGGTTCTTCACCTCCTCCGGATCCTTGACGAGCACCTTTTGCTCGCCGATGAACTCGTGCGAATCGAGCTTGTCCGGCCGGTCGTTGGCCACCACCTCGTAGTCGATCCCGGTCAGCGCCGCCGACCAGTCATGGTATTCGTCCTGGAGCCAGCGGTCGAACGGATGGTTGTGGCACTTGGCACACTGGAGGCGGACGCCGAGGAACACCTGCGCCACGGTCTCGCCGCGGAGCTGCGCGTCGCGGTGGGCGCGCCAGAAATTGGCCGGTGGCACGTCGTAGGTGCTCCCCCGCGCCGCGACGATCTCGCGGACGAAGCGGTCGAGGGGGACGTTGTCGGCGAACGCGCGGCGGATCCAGCCGTGAAACGCCTCGACCCCGCGCGGATCGAGTGTCTTCTCCTCGACGCGGAGCAGGTCGGCCCAAATGCCCGCCTGGACGTCGGCCCACTCGGGGCGCGCCAGGAGCGCGTCGACGAGGCGCGCCCGTTTGTCGGGCCCCGGGTCGGCGGCGAATTCCCGGGCCTCGTCGGGCGTGGGAAGGACGCCGAGCAGGTCGAGGAAGATCCGCCGCACGAAGACGAGATCGTCGGCCGCCGGCGCCGGGCCGACGCCGAGCTGGCGGAGGCGCGCGAAGATCTCCTCGTCGACGAGGTTCGCCGGCTCGGGCCCGGTCCACCGGGCCGCGTCGCGCGGCGGCACGAGGGCCACCCGCGCCACGGTCTGCGCCGCGAGGTAGCGCACCGCGACGGTGACGACACCGTGGCGTGGCAGCGTCACGATCCCGTCGGCCGAGGCCGTCACCAGCGGATCGGACGGCTCGTAGACCGCCATCCGGCTGACGTCGGCCGTGCGGCCATCGGCGAACCGCGCGACCACCTGCAGCGGCACGCTCCCCTGCTCCCCTTCGACGACGGCGTCGGCCGGTGAGACCACGAGGCCGGTGACCGCCGCACTGCCGGGATCGGCCGCCGCCCCCTGGGCGATCCACGCGTCGAGGGCCGCATACTCCGGATCGTCGGCGCCGAACCGTCGGCCGCCTCCATGGGGCACCGCCGCGGTCGCCTTGAGGAGCAGCAGGCTCCGCCGCGGCTCGAGCCGGTTGATGCGCCGCCCGGCACCATCCTCGACCAGCGCCCGCCAATCGGCCGCCGCGTCCTGACCGCGGAGCGAGAGGAACAGCCCCCCTTTGCCGTTGAGGTTGCCGTGGCAGGTGCCGGCGTTGCAGCCCCCCTTGGCGAGGACCGCCATCACGTCGGTGCCGAACGCCACCGGCGGCGCGGCCGGGTCGGCGCAGGCGACCGCGGCCGGCGCGGCGAGGCCGACGAGGGCGACGAGAACGGACGCTGCGCGGCTTGTCCCCACTCCCACCTCCTCCGAACTGATCGACCAGTCTACCGATCGTCCTCCACAGCGGCGGCGCCAGCACCGGCAGGACACCACCCGGCCGGGGCACAAGGCTCGTCGCCCCACGGCAGGCCGACCGACCTGGTGACCGTCCGCCGGCGTTGGCCACCTCGTCCCCCGCTATGCTCTCGCTCCCCGGGGATCGGCGAGTCCCCCGGGCGAGCGCCGTGGTGCCCGCCGGGCGTGCCATGAAACCGACGATCCTCCGCGACACCGTACGGGCACCCGATGGCACCGTGCTCACGCTCCATGAGCATGACGGGGAGTTCCTCATCCGGGCCGGCGGCGTCGAGCTGATGTCGACGCGGCAGCACCACTCCGAGGAGCGGCTGGCGGCGCTGGCCTGCGCGCCACTGGCCCTCGCCCGGCAGCCGCGCGTCGTCATCGGCGGGCTCGGCTTCGGGTTCACCCTGCGGGCGGCGCTCGAGATCCTCCCCGACGCCGCCCGGGTGATCGTCGCCGAGCTCGTGCCGGCCGTGGTCGCCTGGAACCGTGACCCGGCCTACGGCCTCGCCGGTGGCCTCCTCGACGATCCCCGGGTCGTCGTCACGATCGCCGACGTCGCCGACGTCATCGCCCGCCGCACGGCGCCATTCGACGCGATCCTCCTCGACGTCGACAACGGCGCCGCCGCGCTGGCCAACGCGTCCAACGCCCGGCTCTACACCGACGCCGGGCTGGCCCGCGCACGGGACGCCCTCGTGCCCGGCGGGTGCCTCGCCGTCTGGTCGGCCGTCGACGATCCCGACTTCGTCGCCCGGATGCGGCGCTGCGGGTTGGCCGTCGCGACCGAACGGGCGCGCGTCCACGCCACGGGGGGCGCCTGGAACCACCTGTTCATCGGGCGCAGGCCCCGGTGAACGGCGTCAGCGGGCCGCACCACCTTCGGCCGCGCCCGTGTCGACGACGTCGACGCGCCCGTCGGCGTGGGCGGTGACGGTGAGCAGCCGATCGTGGAAGCGGATCCCGGAGACCGTCAGCTCCGGCCAGTCGCGCGGGAGGCGCGGGTGGATCTCGTAGCCGGTCGCGGTGGCGCGGAACCCGAGGAACCCCTGGAGCATCACCTGCGGTACGAGCACGCTCTCGAGGAACTCCTCGTCGAGGCCGAGACCGCCGGCGGTCCCACCCCCCTGCAGCGTGCCGCGCCCCGGCGTGGCGTAGTACGTGCGGTAGCCCCCTTCCCCCTGCACCTCGCGGAACCACGCTGCGCTTCGTCGTCGACCGCGGTCCGAAGCGCCAGTGGTAGATGTCGGCGCGGCGCGACGTGTCGCCTGCCACGTCGCGCCGCCCGTCGATCCAATCGAGGATCGCCGCCGCCTGGTCGGGCCGCGCCATCCCCGCCCGCGCTCCGGCACCGAGCCCGCGGCCGCCCCACTCGACGCGCGCGAACGGCGCCACGATCGTCCCGCAGCGGAACGGCGGCGCGACGATCGTGACGTGATCGCCGGTGGCGCGGAGGCGGAGGCCGACGGCCGGATCGATGCCGAGCACCTCGGCGCCGTCGATCTCCCACCCGTCGGTGTTCGCCAGGGGCGCGAGGCCGAACATCTGCACCGCCCACGGGTCGCCGGCGACGGCGAAGTGGAATCCCGCGCCAGCGCTCTGCTGCCAGGCCGGAAACGGCCAGCCCGCCGAGTGGGCCATGCCGCGGTGCTGCTGCATCGAGACGTAACCCCCGTCGTCGATCCGTTTGGCGAGCAGCGCCGCCCGGTACTGCGCGCGCTTCTCCGCCGACGCCCACAGCGTGGCCTGCGGCAGCCAGCCGTCCCAGAGCGTGCAGGCGGAGAAGGCGCCGTCGTGGTGGAGGGCGTGCAGGCGGTGGAGCGTCTCCATCTCCGCCTCGCAGCCGGGCACGTGGAACCGCGGCAGGTCGGCCGCCGCGGCCACCACCCCCCACGCCGACAGCACGAAGCCGACGGCGTCGTCGAGACTCTCGACCATCGCGGCGTACGTCGGGCTCCGTTGCGGCTGCCGTGGATCGCCGCGGGCGCGGTGTTTGGCGACGAGCTCCGCCTTGGCGTCGAACGGGGCGTGGACGCTGAACGCCCAGTAGTTGAGGAACAGCGGCCGGTGGCGGTGCCGCTCCAGCCAGGCGACCGCCTCGCGCGCCATCCGGTCCTCGACGTGCTCCCCAGGCACCGTGGGAGTGAAGCCGGGAAAGCGCCAGGGGGCGACGTAGCTTCCCGCCGGCCCGGGGCCGGGCCAGTGGGGCACGTCGGTGTCGAAGCCCTGCTCGAGGGCGGAGAACGGTTCACGGCCGAGGTGCCACTTGCCGAAGTCGAGGACGAGAGCCGCGGCTGCGATGCCCTCGCCACCGGGGAAAGTACTGCTGCCCGGAGGCCACCGGCAATCCGCAGCGCCTGCCCGAGGGGACGGGCCGTGCCGCGGCCGGTCCGACCGTCACTCGCTGATCGGGGCCACACGCCGAAGGGTCATCTCGCTGCGGTTTTCGGTAATCAGCAGCGTGTCGTCAGGCTTGAGTTGCCCCTGCAGCACCGAGCGTGTCGCCGCCGAGTGGCCGAACTCGAGCGTGATCCGGTCGGCGGACGCGAGTTTCCAGGTGAACAGCCGATCGCCGGCGGGGGTCTGCATCTGCCGCGAGCCGAAGCCGCGCGGCTTGATCGTGATCCGCTCGCGGTCATTGGCCCAGACACCGACGAAGGCGTTTTTCGGCCGGGAGTCGCACCCGACGAGAACGGCCAGGCCGAGGGCGAGTGGCAGGAAACGACGAACATCCATCCGGGTCCACCGACGTTGTTCGGCATGCCAGCCATTGATCATGGAGCAAGTATTGCCGGGACGGGACGTATCCACCACCCCCGGGGGTTTGATCACGGGGAAACGTGGGCGGACGCACGTCCGGACCGGTGACTGAATGGACATCGACGCCTCCGGGATCGAACGATGGCGTCGCTGCCGCCGCTACGATACGGCGATCCTCCCCCGCCGGCCAGAGCCGCCGCATCGACGGAGCGACTGGATGGCGATGGCCGCGATCCACTCGACGGCCGAGGGCGTCGGGCATCGGGTGCGGCACCACGAGCGGCCTGGACACCACGGTATTCCCGCCGTCGTCCACCGCCGATCGCCGGGACGAGGTGCCGCGGGGCGGGGGTGGCGGGCTGACCGTCTCGGTGGCGTCGACGTGGAGGCACAGGGGTGCGGCGGCCGCGGCGGCACGGGGGGTGTGGCAGGCTGCCGTGGCCTGGGGTAAGGAGTGGCGCACCCGCACCACGGTGGCGGACGACCGGGTATCCTCCGCCCGACGGGGTGCCGGCCGGCTCGGCACCGCCCCTGCACCACCCGCCGAGGAGCGTGCATGCCCCGCCCGCTGGTCGTCGTCACCGACTTCATCCGCCCGCCGCTCGACCACGAGGAGCGGATCCTCGGCGACCGCGCCGACGTCATCGCCCTCGAGGCCTTCTCCGAGGACCAGCTCGTCGGCCGGATCGAGCACGCCGACGCGATCATGATGTACCACTTCCTTTCGATCTCGCGGCGCACGATCGAGCGCCTCGGGCGCTGCCGGATCATCGTCCGCTGCGGTGTCGGCTTCGACAACGTCGACCGCGCCGCTGCCCGGGAGCGCGGGATCGCCGTCGCCAACGTCCCCGATTACGGCACCGAGGAGGTCGCCGACTCGGCGCTGGCGATGATCCTGACGATGACCCGCGGCGTGGCGTTCATGAACACGCGCCTCCAGCTCCGCCAGGGACCGTGGATCTACGAGCAGGTGCGGCCGCTCGAGCGCCTCCGCGGGATCGGGCTGGGGATCGTCGGCCTCGGCCGGATCGGCACGGCGCTGGCGCTCCGCGCGAAGGCGGTGGGCATGGCGGTGTCGTTTTACGACCCCTACGCCGTCGACGGCCTCGACAAGGCGCTCGGCGTGACGCGCTGCGACTCGCTCGAGGAATTGCTCCCGCGCGTCCGGGTGCTCTCGCTCCACTGCCCGCGCTCCGCCGAGACGCAGCACCTCGTCAACGCCCGCACGCTGGCGCTGTTGCCGCGCGGCGCTTTCCTCGTCAACACCGCCCGCGGCGGCTGCGTCGACGCCGCGGCGGTGCTGGCGGCGATCGACTCCGGGCAGCTCCGCGGCGCCGCCCTCGACGTCCTCGAGGAGGAGCCCCCTCCCGACGACGACCCGCTGATCGCCGCCTGGCGGACCCCCGGCACGGCCGCCCACGATCGGGTGATCGTCAATCCCCACGCGGCCTTCTATTCGGAGCAGGGCCTGGCCGATATGCGGATCAAGGGGAGCACGAACATCCGCCGCGTGCTCGACGGCCAGCCGCCGCGCAACGTCGTCAATTGACTCGGGAACCCACCGGCACGAACGCGGCGACGAGCAGGAGGGAGAGCGACGAGGCTGTCGGCGAACCAGCCGCTGGATTCGCGATCCACCGGCTCGGTCACCGCCGTTGCCGTGGGGCCTGCGACCGCGCCCGTGATCGGGTTCAATGGGGGTGAGCGTTCCCCGGGGTGACGAGCAGCCGATGGCCGACGACTGGTTCTACACGCAGGCCGAGGAACGGCACGGGCCGGTGACGTGGGACCGGCTGCGGAAACTCGCCCGCGACGGCTGGCTCCAGCCGACCGCCACGGTCTGGCAGCCGGGCTCCCCGCCACGCCCCGCCGCGGCGATCGACGGGCTGTTTCCCCTCTCGGTCGGCTCGATGCTGCAGCAGGCGATCGGTCAGTTGGTGCCGCCGCCTGCCGCCTCGCTCGCGCCCCCACCACCGCTTCCACCCGATCCAGCGTCCCGGTCGGGGCGCCGCCGACGGCGGCGGCGACGACGCCACGAGCGCGTCGAGGAGACGTTGCCGTTCGGATGGCAGCCGCGCCACGTCGTCGTGGCAGCCGGGAGCTTGCTCGCGGCGCTGGGGATCGCGTTTTTGTTCATCGATCCCACACCGCTGGCGCTGGTGTTCCTGCTCGGTGGCCTCGTGCTCATGGCCGGTGGACTGGTGGTCGAATTGCGCCGGGTGCTGTGCGGCGGCAAACGGCTCCGCACCGGGCCGCCTCCGGGCGACCGCGGCGCCCGGCCCGGTGGCCGGCGGCCGCATGGCCGGTGACCGGCGGTCCCGGGTAGACTCGTGCCGAGGGGAGGACCAGGCGATGCTCACGATCGGTGCCACGCCCTCCGGCGGCCGCCGCATCGGCCGCCGTGCCCTGCTCCGCGTCGGCGGCGCCGGACTGACGGGCGTCTCCGCGGGCGTGGCCGACGTCGCCGCCCTTCTCGGCTCGCCCGGCCGCACCGCGATCGCCGCCGAATCCCCCGCCGTCCCGCGCGGGCTCCTCCGCGACCGGTCGGTGATCTTCCTGTTCATGCACGGGGGGCCGTCGCAGCTGGAGTCGTTCGACCCCAAGGCCGACGGGCCGGCGAACGTCCGCTGCCAGACGGGCCTGGTGTCGACGGCGATTCCCGGGGTGGCGTTCGGTGCCACGTTCGAGCGGCTCGCCGCCCGGGCCCACCTCCTCCGCGTCGTCCGCTCGTTCACCACCGGCGACGGCAACCACGACATCAAGCCGGTCGTCGGGGCGGCGACGAGGCGCGCCAATCTCGGCGCCCTCTACGCGCGCGTCGCCGGCGCGACGCGCGCCCACAGCGCGATGCCGACCAATCTCGCCCTCTTCCCCCACGCCGTCTGTGCCGATGCCGGCCCGCCGATCACGCAGTTCGGCGACTTCGCCGCCAGCGGCGACCTCGGCCCGGCCTGCGCGCCGGTGGTCCCGGGCGCCGGTGGCGGCTTCCAGGACGACATGACGCTCCACGTCGATCCGGCGCGGCTCGGCGACCGCCGGGCGCTGGTCGCGGCGCTCGACCGCGGCCGCGCGTGGCGCGACGCCGCGGCCGTCCGCGGGGCGACGGCGATCCACGACTCCGCCTACGACGCCCTCCTCCGCGGCGTCTCCGACGCCTTCGACCTGTCGCGCGAGGATCCCGGCACCGTCGCCGCCTACGACACCGCGGCGCTGGTGGCCCCGGCAGCGATCGACCGGAAGTGGAACAACCACAAGCACTACGCCGACCACGGCCAATCGATCGGGAAGCTGCTGCTCCTCGCCCGGCGTCTCTGCGAGCGCGGCGCGGGATTCGTGACCGTGACGACGAGTTTCGTCTGGGACATGCATGCCGACGTCAACAACGCCCCCGTCGCCGAGGGGATGGGCTACGTCGGCGCGCCGTTCGACCACGCGGTCGCGGCGTTCATCGACGACTGCGAGGCGCGCGGCCTCGCTGACCGGATCCTGCTCGTGTGCTGCGGCGAGATGGGACGGACCCCCGCGCTCAACGCCGCCGGAGGCCGCGACCACTGGGGCGGCCTGGCCCCGCTGCTCCTCTACGGCGGCGGCATCGGCCGGGGAGTGGTCCACGGGCGTTCGACGCGCGATGGCGGCCAGCCGGCCGGTGACGCGGTCACGATCCCCGACCTCGTCGCGACGGTGCTCGACGCCCTCGTCGACCGCTCCCAGGCGCGGCTCGTCGACGGGTTGCCCGCATCGCTGCTGGCGGCGCTCGGGGAGGGGCGCTCGCTGCTCGGCGACACCTGACCGGCCGTGGAGATCGGCCTCCCCGGCCGTGCCTCACCGCGGCATCGGACCGCCGCCGCCGTTGGCTTCGGCATGGCTGAGGAACAGCAGCCGGTCGAGTGCGAACCTGGCGTCCCGGCCGTGGTCGCCGGCATCGCGCACGACACAGAGGATCTCGTCGTCCTCCAGATCGAGCGCCGCCTCCGTGCGGATCGTCCGGACGAGCACCGCGTCGCTTCCGTCGCCGCTCTCGCTGTCCATCAAGCGGATGATCGCCCGGATCACTTCGTCCGATCGACCGACACCGGCGTCATCGTCGGTTCCCGTGCGCATGGTTCATCCCCCGGTTGGTCGTGCGAATCCCGGTCCCCGTCCCCCGAACGGCTGTCACTGTACGCCGCCGGGTGGTCCGCGGGAAAGCACGCGAGCGCCGTCACGCCACCCCGGGCATGCCGCGCGCGAAGCCGCGCAAGCGGGGAAAAGCAGGCAAGCCGACTGCCGGTGCGACGGGGGCAGTGTCGTCGAAGCGCCGGCGTCCCGTCGTCGTAGGCCACGTCGCGGATCAAACCCACCCAAGCCGGGCGGTGGCGGCGTCAGCGCCGCCACGACAGTTGCACCGACAGCCCCGGTCCCGGGGCGAGGGGAACGACGTCGGTGCGTCCGGAGAGGAAACTGGTGCCCTGGAACAGCAGCCGGTCGAAGAGATAGTCGGCGGTCATCTCCAGGGCGAACCCGCGCGCCATGGCGCGCTCGAGCCCCACCGCGACGCGCTGGTTGAAGACGTAGAAGCGCTCGGCAGCGGCGGCGCGTTCGGCGAGGAAGTAGATCTCGGTGTCGGTCCGGTACAGCGCGACCGCGGAGAAGCCGGCGCCGAGACGGCGGCGGAGGATCGCCTGGGCGTTGACCAGCGGTGTGTATCCCAGCGACAGGCTCCAGTCGTCGTCGGGAGTCCACTCGAGGCCGAACGGCAGTCCCAGCTTCGCCTCGACGGTCGCGTTCGGCCGCCACACGTAGGCCAATCCCGGCAACGGGTAGGGAAGCTGCGACGTCGGGGAATAGAACAGGCTGACGTTCCATTCGTCGCTCTCGGCGGCCGCCGGCAGCGTGGCAAACAGGACCGCCAGCGCCGTCATGTCGCGCAGGGCCGCGAACGGCCGGTCGCTCGCCGACCCGACCAGGACCGTACCTCCCACGGTCGCACCGCTGGCCAGCGGGCGGATGTGGGTGACGCCGGTCTCGACGAGCCACAGTTGATCGGGCAGCGGCGTTCCCGAATCGGGGAGCACCAGGTCGCCTGCCAATTCCAACCGGCCGAACTTGCCGATCGCCAGCCACAGCGGCTCCCCCTCGACGGGTCGCACCAGCGGCACGCCGACGCGCGCGAACTGGGCGTTGAGGGCGACGCCCCCCGGCTGGCCCGAGGCTGCGGCCGCCGGTGCCCAGAACGCCCCCAGGCTCACCGGCGCGGGGCGCGCCGGCTTTCCGCTGGTGCGGCTCCGCGGCGGAGGAAGGCCGTCGTTGCCCTCGGTGCCGCCGGGGTCGAGCGCGTCGAGCGGTTCGATCACCGACGCCGGGAGGAACGAGTCGTCGACCGGCGGGAGCGGCAGCGGATGAGCCGGCGCGACCGCTGCCGGAGCGAGCGGCATCGGGGCCGGTTCCGAGGCCACCTCACCGCGCGCCGCCAGCCCGACAGTGGCCAGGACCAGGCTGACCCCGAGGAGTCGGACCGCGGCAGGCGGGGATCCGCGGTGTCGGTGAGGAACCATGAGGCTTCCCGGATGCGGCGCGGCCGCGCCGCACGCGGCGCCGTGGCAGCGCTGCGGCCCGGGATCGTAGCGACCATCGCCCTCCGGGACAGGAGCAAGTGAACCGACGGGTGGCGCAGTGGACTCCGGCAGGCGCCCGGATTGCCAGGTTGCCGCAGGCTGCCCCGCCGGGAGACCGAGTCGACCGACCCCGGCGCGAGGCGGCGCTGCCTCACGCGCTGCGTGAGCGGTCGCCGGGGGCGAGGGCCAGCGCGAGCGGGCAGTCGGTCGCCGGCGTCTCGCCCCGCCGGTAACGCCCGAGCAGTTCCCGCGAACGCTCGGCGAGGACGCGGCGGACCTCACGGCGCTTGCCACGGACGCGCGGGATCGCCAGCGAGTCGTAGGCGGTCGTCCGGTGCCGCATCCAGGCGATCACGGCCGCCTCCGCCCGGCGTTCGATCGGGATCCGCTCGGTCCGCGCGACGGTGCCGGGGTCTACACGCTCGCGGGGCTCCGCGCCCTGGCTTCTCCCACGATCGGGCCTGGAGAGTACACAATCCGTCTGCCGTTCGTCCTCTCCGCCGCCACTCCGAGCTGCCACGATGACGCCACTCCCTTCGCTCTTCGCCGCGCTGGTCGGCGCCATCGTCGGCGCGGTGATCGTCGCCGCCCGGCCGTCGTGGGCGGAAGCGGTGGGCCGCGCGCTCCTCAGCCTCCGCGGCGTCGTGGCGCTCGTCGCCATGGTCGCCGGAGCAGTGGCCCTCCTCCCCCGCCCGTTCGCGTCCGAGGCGATCGTCTGCGCCATCGGCCTCGGCACGCTCGCGGCGACGCTCGTCGTCGGCCTGTTGCTCTTCCCCGCCGAGACGCGCGGCGGCGGCGCGATCACGCCGGTGAAGCCACCCGCCGCACAGGCCGGGCTCGTCGAGCGCCGGCGACAGCCGTGGAGCAGCCTGGATCCGCACACGCTCCCCGCTGCCGCCGACCTGGTGCGCTGTGCGGAACTGGTCTACGAGCCGCCCGTGGAGTGGGAAGAGAGCGCCGGCCGGCTCGGGTTTTCCAAGTCCGTCGCCATGGTGGAGGGGTCGGCGAAGGGCGTCGTGCTGATCGCCGGCGACGAGGCCGTGATCGCCTTCCAGGGGACCGACGGCGCCGACGACGTCGGCGACTGGTTCACGAACCTCGACGCGGTGGTCGCGGACGCTCCCGCCGATCCCGTCCATCGCGGGTTTTTCCGGGCCTACCGGTCGCTCGCACCCCAACTGCAGACGATCCTCTCCCGGTACGGGATCCGCCACGTGTGGGTCACGGGTCACAGCCTCGGCGGCGCGATGGCGGTCCTCGGCGCGCTCGATCTGGTCCGCCTCGGCAAGGTCGAGGTCCGCGGCGTGATGACGTTCGGCCAGCCGCTGCTCCTCGCCCCGGGGTTCGCCGCCGAGGCCAACCGCCTCCTCTCCGGTCGCCACCTCCGGTTCGTCAACGAAGACGACATCGTGCCGCGGGTCGTGCCCGGCCTGCGCGGCGGCGGGAGCACGGTCTGGTTCCGCGACGGCACGCCGACGTTCACGCCGCCGCGGATGCGCGCGAGTGCCACCACCGCTGCCGCCGAGGCGCTGAGCGACGATGGCCCGGCACCGCTGTCGGACGAGGAATTCGCCGCCGCCAAGGCGCGCGTCGGCGGCCGCGACAAGCCCCCAGCCGGCGCGGAGGCGACGACCATGCGCGCCCTGCCCAACGCGACTGATCACGCCATGCAGCGCTACGTGGCCGCCGTCTGCCGGCACTTCGCACCGAGCCATTCCGCCCCGGCGCCGCAGTGACACTTCGTGGACATGGCCATCCCCATGGCTCATCGCCGGCGTCAGCGGAAGCCCCCGAGAGGTGCCCGCGGAGGCTCCCTTGCGGAAAAACCGCTTACCCATCTTTCCAAGGGGACCTTCCATCCCCCGACGGCTACACTCGGGGCTTCCGGCAAGGTGCTCGACCGGGCTTTGCCGGACGTCGTCATGAGCATCGTCGTCCGAGCGTGAGTGGCTCCCGGCGATGCCGCCCCCGGCACCCGGCTCCACCCGCCGCCCGGGTTGGCCGCTGCGAGCGGCGGGGCTCTTCCCCACGGCAGCCACGGATGGCCCGTCAGCGGCGGGCAGCGACCACGCCATGCCCCGATCCCGCACCACGACCGGCCCAACGACGCGCCCGCGATCGCGGCCAAAGCGGCGCGCCACCGTCCCTGCCTCCGGACGCCCCGGCGCGACGGGCAACGCCGGCGACGATCTCGTGGCAGCGCTGGCGGCCGGCGTGCGGATCGAGCCACGCGACTACCAGGCGCGGGTCGTCACCCGGGTCGTGGAGATGTTGTCGGGGCCGCACGTCGACCGCGGCGTCACGCTCCCCGAGGCCCGTTCGGTGATCGTCGAGAGCCCGACGGGCAGCGGCAAGACGGTGATCGGGCTGCTCGTCGCCAAGTGGGCCCAGGACCACCTCGGGATGCGCGTCGCCTGGACGGCGATGCGCCGCAATTTGCTCGCCCAGGTGCAGCGCGAGAACGACCAGCGCGGCTTCGGGATCGACCTCCTCGCGGTGTCGATGTTCGACCGCTCACCGCCGCGCGCCGACCTGCTGATCGTCGACGAGGCCCAGCACGACGCCACGGCGAGCATGGCCTCGCTCCACGCCGCCGTCGGCGCCCGCAAGGTGCTCGGCCTGTCGGCCACCCCCTACCGCGCCGACCGCCACGGGCTGTGCTTCGAGCGTTCGGTCCGCGATGCGGGAATCCGCCAGCTCGTCCTCGACGGCTACCTCTCCCCGTTCGCCCACTACACGATCGCCGGCTATTCGCCCGAATCGGTCGCCGCGACCTATCTCCGCGAGCCGGGGTTGTGGGGCCGGTCGCTGGTGTTCTTCCGGACGATCGCCGAATGCCGGAAATGTGCCGCGCGATTGGCCGCCGGCGGCGTCGCCTGTGAGGTGGTCACCGGCGACAGCGACCGGGAAGCGCAGATCGAGCGCTTCGAACACGGCGCGGCAACCGTGGTCCTGTCAGTCGCCGTGCTCGCCGAGGGGTTCGACTGCCCGGGCCTGGAGACGGTGTTTTGCCGCCCGTCGGGCAAGGGGCCGGCGGTGCAGATGGCCGGCCGCGTGCTGCGCCGGGCCGCCGACGTACCGCTCAAGCGGATCGTCCAGTGCCGCGCCACGAAGCATCCGTTCACCGCCAGCGCCCTGCCCGCCGCACAGTACGTCGAAGCCGACGACGGCTGGCTTTCGATCGGGCTCAACGGCCGTGTCGAGGCGGTCACGAAGCGGATGCTCGAGCTGCTCGTTCGCCTCTCGAAGGCCGACGAGACTCGTGCGGGGGGCCGCCGCGGCCGTCGCGGTGCGGTCCCCGCCCGTGGCCTCCGGCCGATCCGGCGCTGGAACTACCGCCTCGAGGAGGCGCGCGACCGGTTCGAGCGGCCGCCGCGCGACCCCCAGGCTTCATGGATCGACGACGGCACGTGGTGACGGAGACGGACAACGCACCGGCAACCAGGGAGGAGAGGATCATGGTCGACGTGGCACACGGCAGCGGGGAGACGGGCGGCGGACGGGTGCGCGTGGAGCCGCGCGTGACCACGCTGGGGTCGCTGCGGATCACCGCGGCCGCACCCGAGACGGCGAAGCGCCAACGCGAGACGCTGCTCCCGGAGAAGGCACTGCTCGATGTCGACGGCCAGAAGTGTGTCGTCACCCCGCGGTTCTGGAAGTCGGTGTTCGCCCGCTACCGGTTCGGCGCGAGCACGTTCCGCTACTTCCGCCCGGAGGAGGTGTTCGGGCGGATCTGCGAAGTCTCGCGTGACGACCGGCTGCGCGTGATGGTCGAGCTGCCGCCGAGCGGGCCGCCTCAGGCCCTCGCCGTCTCCGATCCCCGCCAGCCGCTGGTCACGATCGACGACATGCGCGACCTCGTCCGCAGCCACGGGGCCGAGCGGCCGTTCTACCGCGACGGCGTCATCGGCTGCACGTTCATGCCGAAGAGCGGCGAGAGGGGCCTGGCGATCGGTGCCGACGAGTTCGCCAACCGGTTCACGCTCGACGTGCCGATCGACGGCTTCGGCAGCCCGCGGATCCACGTCGCTCTCCTGCGGCTGATCTGCACCAACGGCCTCGTCGGCCATCACCGCGCCTTCGCCAGCGACGTGCCGGCCAGCCGCAATCCGCTCCACACGTTGAAGCGCGCCATCGAGTGCTTCGACCACGCCGACGGCTACGCCGCGATCCGTGAGCGCTTCCTGGCGGCGCAGACGTCGTGGGCGTCGGTCCGCGAGGCCCATGCCCTCCACCGCCAGATCGTCAAGGCGAAGCTCATCGATCCCGCCGGCAAGGGGCGCGTGATCGAGAGCTTCGACCGGCTCACCGGCCGGATCCAGGAGTTCTACGGCGTCACCAACGTCGATACGCTGCCGCCGCGGCGCCAGCGGCTGCTGCCCGTGAAGTGCCGCGTCTACGATCTGCTCAATCTCGCCAGCGAAGTCGCGACCCACTCGGCCGCACCGCGCGAGGCGGTCGCGATCCAGCACTGGATCGGGTCGACGCTCGCCGACGAGTTCGACCTCGAGGGCACTGCCGAGATCGCCACCGAGTTCGCCGACCTCCTCGTCGACGGTCGGGCCGACCCGACCGGGGCGGGCCGGGACACGCCATGACGCACGTCGATCTCGATCTCATCCAGACGCTCGCGCTCGGCGGGGCGACGCTGTTTCTCGGGTTCGCGGTCGTCGCGGCCGTGCCGCCGCTGCGCCGGTTCAACGTGCCGGCGGCAGTCGTCGGCGGCCTGCTCGTCGCCGTCGCGGTGTCGGTCGCGCGGGCGACGGGCGTCGCCACGGTCGGGTTCGACACCACCCTGCAGACACCGCTGATGACGGCCTTTTTCACGTCGATCGGGCTCAGTGCCAGCCTGTCGCTGCTGCGCGTCGGGAGCGGGCAGGCGCTGTTGTTCTTGGCGTTGGCCAGCGCCCTCGCGATGATCCAAAACCTGATCGGCATCGGCGTGGCGCTCGCGTTCGGCGAGCCGCCGCTGCTCGGCGTGCTGATGAGTTCGACGGCGCTGGCCGGGGGCCCGGCGACGGCATTGGCGTTCGCACCGCAGTTCGAGGCGGCGGGCGTGCCGGCCGCGGCCACGCTGGCGGTCGCCGCGGCGATGGGGGGGATCGTCCTCGGCGGCCTGCTCGGCGGCCCGATCGCCACCCACCTCCTCGAGCGCGATCGACGGCTCGTCGCCGGCCATCGGGACCCTCCGTTCACGGCGCCGGCGACCGCCGGCGACTACCCCGGCCGCGCCGCCTACGAGCCCGACGCGACCGCCCCGGCCGACGACGAGGAGGGCAGCATCCGCGATGCGCTCCGCGCCCTGACGGTGCTCCTGGTCGCGATGGCCGTCGGCGGCATCGTGAGCGCGGGGTTGAAGCGTGCCGGCCTCACGCTCCCGGGCTATGTCGGGGCGATGCTCGCCGGCGCCGCGATCCGTAACCTCGACGACACGACCGGCGCGATCCGGATCCCCCACGACCTGGCCGCGAAGATCGGCGCGGTGTGCCTGACGCTGTTTCTCACGATCGCGCTGGTCAACCTCAAGCTCTGGGAGTTGGCGTCGCTGGCGCTGCCGCTGGCGGTCAATCTCGGCCTCCAGGCGGCCGCGGTCGCGGCGTTCTGCGCGTGGCTGGTCTATCCGCTGATGGGGCGCGATTACGACGCGGCGGTGATGACCGGCGGGTTCACCGGGTTCATGCTCGGCACGACGGCCAATGCGATGGCGGTAATGAACACGCTCGTCGAGCGCTTCGGCCCGGCCCCCCGCGCTTTCGTGGTCGCCCCGATCGTGGGCGCGTTCTTCATCGATTTCACCAACGCGATCGTGATCACCACGTTCCTCGACCTGCTGTCGTGAACCGGCCGGTCAGCGAACGGACCTCGACGGAAGCGCCGAGCGACTGCTACCGGCCACGGTATGATAAGGGCCATGCCGTCCCGTCCCCTCTACATCCCGCGGTACACGGTCGACGACTACCGTCGTTGGAGCGGCGACTGGCAGCTCATCGACGGAGTGGCGATCGCCATGACGCCCAGCCCGTTCGGCCCGCACGAGCGGGTCGTCTCGCGGCTGTCCCGGACGGTCGGCAATCAGATCGAGGCCGGGGGCTGCCCGTGCGAGGTCTACACGAATCTCGACTGGATCATCGACCTCCACACCGTCGTTCGGCCTGACATCATGGTCGTCTGTGGCGAGCAACCCCAACGGCATCTCGAGCGACCTCCCGCGATCGTCGTCGAGGTCGTGTCGGAGGCGACGCGAGCGCAGGATCTCGTGCTCAAGCGGGCGCTGTACCGTGAGCACGAGGTCCGGCACTACCTCGTGATCGATCCCGCTGCCCGATCAGTCGAGCACGTGACCGCCGAGGGCTCCAGCCTCTCCGGTCCGTCCGACCGAGTCGAGCTCTTGCTCGGGGGCCCCGGCGACTGCCGACTCGTGGTCGACTGCAGCCGGCTGTTCGACTGACAAAGGCCATGGATGGCTTTGTCCACGGACAGCCGGCGCCTGCCTGCCGTGGCTGAGGGCATGACGCCACCCCGTGTCCGTCCATCATCGGTTCCCTTCCGGCTGCCTGAGGGCCTGGAGATGCTCGCGGAGCAACTCGCCTCGCGCGCCGCGGGCCGACTCACGGCCGAGGACCGTGGCCCCGGCGTCGACGTGCGCCGCCAGCTCGTAGACGCCGTCGCCCTGCACGCCAATCTCCTCGAGCGTGAACGTCACGACGATCCCGCGCCGCCAACCCCCCGAGCGCTCGACGGCGGCGCGGCGCACGACGAGCGACTCCCGCTCGATCTCGATTTCGACGCGCCCATACGCCGTGGCGACGCCGGCCCGCGGAGTCGCCCGGATGAGGTCGTGGCCGTCGCCGCCGTCGAACCGCTGCAGGTCGAACTCGGCCAGCAGCGTCTCGAGGAGCGTCGCCAGGTCGAGCGATCGCAGATCGCAGACCTCCGCCAGCGCCTCCGGGACCTCCGTGGCGTCAAACAGCGCCGCCGTGTCCCGCGACGGCGCGAACCACACCGCTCCCGTCGCGTCGCGCCCCCATGCCACCGGCCGCCCCGCGACGAGGGCGATCTGGACGAACCGGGAGCCACGGACCCACAACGTCGACGCCGGCACGGCACTGCGTTGCGCGGCGGCAAACCGCCACTGCCGCGCAGGGCCGACGGAGACCGAATAGCGGCGATCCTCCGCGGGGCGACTGGCCGCCAGGGCACGCTGCACCGCATCGACGGCGCCGGCGTCGGCCGACGGCGGCAGCATCAGCCATAGCCCCGCCCCGCCGGCGATCAGCGCCGCACCACCCCACGCCAGCTTCCGGCCGAACGCGCGCCGCGGCACGACGGGAGCCTGTCGTGGTTCATGCCAGCCGCCGGCGTCGCGGAGGAGCGCGTGGAGTCGTGCCCGGTCGGCGAGCAGGCCGACGGCGGCAGGATCCGCGGCGAGCGCGCGGCCGAGCGTCTGCTCGTCGTCGGCCGACGGGTCGCCGTCGACCCAGGCATCGATCGCGCGCTTCACGTCGTCGTCGATCATTCACCCGCTCCCGCAGCGAGCCGCCGGCCGATGCAGTCGGCGAGGGCCTCCCGGATCCGAAACAACGCCACGCGGACCGATCCCGGTGTCGATCGCACGCCGTGGGCGATGGCGGTGATCGCCAGGCCGTCGTGGTACCGCATCCGCACCAGCGCCCGGGATCGCTCGGTGAGCGTTGCCAGGCATTCCTCGAGCGCCTCGCGGCGCGGCGACACGTCGTCGTGGGTCGCGGCCAGCGACTCCGCGAGCCGATCGAGCACGTCGGGGCCGAGCACGAGGCGCTGCCGCTGCGAGCTGCGGTAATGGTCGACGATCCGCGACTTCGCGAGCCACAGGACCCAGCCCACGAACGGGCGCTTCTCGTCGTATTCCTCGAAGCGCCGGGCCACGGTCAGCGCCACCTGCTGGAGCACGTCCTCCCGGTCGGCGGTCGACCTGATCGCGGCGGCGACGTAGGCGCGGACGGACGGCTCGACCGCCAGCCAGGAGCGGGCGAGCTGTTCGCGGATTTCGATTTCGCGGGGAGAGCTCATGCCATGCCGCCGCTTCCGGGCGGGATCACTTGTCCTCCGGCGGGCGGCGGAACCCCTGGTCGGGGCCCCGTTCGCCGCGCTCGGGCGCGCCTGGTCGCCCGCCGGCCTGCTGCATGTATTGCCGCATGCGCGCCATTCCCTCCTCGAATTCCTCGCGCGACAGCGATCCGTTGCCATCGCGGTCGAGCCGACCGAAGGCCGCATCGCCAAGACCGGCCGCGCCCGGCCGCTGCCCTTCGGGGCGCTGCGGCTGCTCGGCGCCGGGGCGCTGGGGCCGCTGCCCCTCCGGGCGGCGGAATCCCGCGCGACCGGCACCGGCCATCGAACGCATCTGCTCCGCGGCGGCCTCCATCTCCTTTTCGTCGAGCATGCCGTCGCCGTCGGTGTCGATACGGGCGAAATACTGCTCGATCATCGCCGTGCGCGCCTTGACGAACTCCGTGAGGTTCAAGCGACCGTCGCCGTCGGTGTCGGCCCGCTTCACCATCTCGGCAGGCGATGGCTCCCCGGCCGGCTGGGCAACCGCTGCCGGCGCGAGGAGGCCGACCACGAGGAGGAACGACGACGGGCGTACGACGAAATTCATGGCGAATCTCCGGGGAACGGTCGGGGTAATAGTTCGAACGAATAACGGTCAGGCGGGGAAGCGCCCCGACCCGGTCAGGCGAGGATCTCCCGATGGACGGTGCCGTGCACGTCGGTGAGCCGGAAGTCGCGGCCCGCGTAGGGATAGGTGAGCCGCTCGTGGTCGAGGCCGAGGAGGTGGAGCAGCGTGGCGTGCCAGTCGTGGATGTGCATCCGCTTGTCGACGGCCTCGTAGCCATGGTCGTCGGTGGCACCGTGGGCGATGCCCCCCTTCACGCCGCCACCGGCCATCCACAGCGTGAACCCCTTGTTGTTGTGATCACGGCCGTCGGCTCCCTGGCTGTGCGGCGTGCGGCCGAACTCGCCCCCCCAGATCACGAGCGTGTCGGCGAGGAGCCCGCGGTCGGCGAGATCGCCGAGCAGGCCGGCGATCGGGCGGTCCACCTGGCGGGCGGTGTTGGCCAGCGCCGTGCCGAGGTTGAAATGATGATCCCAGTTGCCGTGCGTCACCTGCACGAAGCGCACGCCGGCCTCCGCCAGCCGCCGCGCCATCAGGCACTGCCGGCCAACGGCGTCGGTATCGTCGGCGCCCACGCCGTAGCGGTCGAGCGTGGCCTTGGTCTCGCGGGAGATATCCATTACCTTCGGGACTTCGTCCTGCATCCGGAAGGCGAGCTCGTACGACTCGATCACGCCCTCGGTATCGGGGCTCGAGCCGCCGTCGAGACCGAGCCGCGAGGCGTTGAGCCGCTGGATGAAATCCACCTGGTCGCGCTGGGCCGCCCGGTCGAGGAGCGGGCTGTCGATATTCGCCACCGACGTCGGATCGCCACCGCCACGGCGGCCGGCGAAACCCGGCCCACGCCCGCCGCCGACGCGCGTCGCCTGGTAGACGGCCGGGAGAAACGCGCTGCCGAACGCCCGCGCGGCGGCGACGGGCGGATTGATGACGATGAACCCTGGCAGGTTCCGGTTTTCGGTGCCGAGGCCGTACAGCGTCCAGGCGCCCAGCGACGGCCGCACGAACTGTGCCGTGCCGGTGTGGAGCTGCGCGAAGGCCTGCGGGTGGGCCGGCAGATCGGTGGCCATCGAGTTGATCACGCACAGCGAGTCGGCGTGCCGGGCGACCTCGTCGAACAGGCTCGACACCCACAGGCCACTCGTGCCGCGCTGGCTGAATTTCCAGCGCGGCGCCATCAGCGTCGCGCGCCCGCCGCGGCCGGCGGCCGCCGGCGCGGCCTGGTCGGCGTCGGCGATGAGCTTCGGCTTGTGGTCGAACGTGTCGACGTGCGACGGCCCACCCTGCATGCACAGGAAGATCACCCGCTTGGCCCGAGGAGGGAAGTGCGGGGCCTTCGGGGCCAGCGGGCCCGCGACGATCGCCCGCTCGTCCGCCTCGGCACGGAGCGCCGAGAAGGCGAGGAGGCCGAAGCCGTTGGCAGAGTGACGCAGCCACTCGCGCCGCGATCCCTGGCTCGCGGGGACTCGGCAACTGGTCGGAGACGGGCGCGGCATGGTCGGTGGATCCCGGGGCGACAGCGGGTTTTGCATGACGTGATCGGCCGCGGGATGCGGCCGACGGCGACCTGGGAAACCCTCGGCGTTTCCCGCGGTCGCCTGAGTGGACAAAGGCCGCGGAGGGCTTTGTCCACGGACAGCGAAATCTTCAATTCACATTGCGGAATTCCGCCGTGGCGAACAGGGCCTGGCAGTAGGCCACCAGCGCGAGTGACTCGGCCTCGGCCGATGGCCCCCGCTGCCCCGCCCCGGTCACGCGCCGGGCGTGGCGGACGGAGAAACCGGTCCAGAAGTCGGTGATCGCCCGCTTCTCCGCGGAGGTCGGACGGCGCCCGAGCGCCATCTCGAACGCCGCGGCGAGGCGCTCGGGCAAAGGCCCCGGCAGTCCGGCGACGCGCTCGGCGAACGACCGCGCCAGCGACACGACCGCGTCGTCGTTGAGGAGGAACAGCGCCTGCGAGGGCACGTTCGACTCCTCGCGCTGGCCGCTGACCAGCGACGCGTCAGGAAAGTCGAACACGGCGAGCGCCTCGGGCACCTGGTCGCGGACGATCGGCAGATAGATCGAGCGGCAATCGTCGGACCGCGTCCGCGACCGGGTCAGCATTTCGATCATCCCCTGCCGGTCTTCCCGGATCCGGGCGATCGGAGAGCCGGCCGTGGGCTCGAGGTCGAGCCGGCCCGCGACGGCGAGCATCGCGTCGCGGATCACCTCGGCATCGAGCCGCCGCTGATCCATCCGCCAGCGGAGTCGGTTGTCGGGATCGATGGCATGATTCGCGGCCTCGTGCACGGCGGCGAGCGAGTAGCCGCGGGACAGCACGATCCGCCGGATCAGCTTCTTCACCGACCAGCCATCCTCCATGAACGCGACGGCGAGGTGGTCGAGGAGCTCGGGATGGCTCGGCTCCATCCCCATGATCCCGAGATTGTCGGGCGTGGCGACGATCCCCTGCCCCATGAGCTTGAGCCACAACCGGTTGGCCATCACCCGGGCCGCGAGCGGGTTGTCGCGCGACGCGATCCAAAATGCGAGGTCGAGCCGGCCACTTCCTTCGGCGATCTTCCGCGGCTCGTCCGCGGCGCACAGCACCTCGACGAGCCCGCGCGGCACCGTCTCCCCCGGCTGGTCGACGTCGCCACGGGCGAGCAGCGGGCTGTCGACGGCGTCGGGGCGGTCGAGGACCCCCATCGCCAGCGACCGCGGGTTGCCGTCGGCACGGAATTGATCGAGATCCGACCGGGCCCCCGCGGCACGGTCGCGCGCCACGCGCACCCGGAGAAACGCCGCCGCCCCGTCGCGGTCCCGGCCCGCGCGCCGCGCCTCGGCCGCCTCGCGGGCGAGGGCATCGGCACTGGCCGTCAATTCGCCCACCTCGCGTTCGAGCCGCGCCAGGTCGCCGGCCGGGAGAGGCGCCACCGCGGCCGGCAGCCCGGCCTCCGGCGGCAGCTCGACGAGCGACGACGGATGGGCGTTTTGCAGTTGCGCTCCGGTGCCGAACAGCGTCTCGCTACTGAGAAAGATACCCGCCAGGCCGTAGTAATCGCGCTGCGAGACGGGGTCGGTCTTGTGGTCGTGGCAGCGGGCGCAGGCCAGCGTCAGGCCGAGCATCGACTGCGACACGACGTCGATCTGCTCGTCGACCATGTCCATTTGGAATTGCCGCCGGTCGCGCTCGTTGAGCGCCTTCGGCCCGAGGGCGAGAAAGCCGGTGGCGATGATCTTCCGCGCCTGGTCGGCCGGCCCCGAGTGCCGCAGCAGGTCGCCGGCGAGCTGCTCGCGGAGAAACCGGTCGTAGGGCTTGTCGTCATTGAACGCCGCGATCACCCAGTCGCGGTAGCGCCACGCGTGGGGATAGGGCAGGTTCGTTTCCTTGCCGCTGGAATCGGCATACCGGGCGACGTCGAGCCAGTGCCGCGCCCAGCGCTCGCCGAACCGTGGCGACGCCAGAAGCCTGTCGACCACCCGCTCGACCGCCGTCGCCGACGTGTCGGCCAGAAAGTCGTCGATCTCGGCCGGCGTCGGGGGCAGCCCGATCAGATCGAACGACAGCCGGCGGAGCAGCGCCGCGCGGTCGGCGTCGGCCACCGGCCTGACGCCGGCCTTCTCCATCGCGGCGAGCAGGAACCGGTCGATGTCGGACCGCGGCCAGTCGGCATCGCGCACGTCTGGCAGCCCCGGGGCGACGGGCTTGCGAAACGCCCAGTGCCGCCGCCCGACGGCGACTTCCTCGCGCCAGGAGTCGGTGGCCGATTCAGCGGCCTCGATCGCGCCGGCCGTGAGCCATGCCACGACCGCTGCCACCAGCCCGCGGGCGAACGATCCGGTCAACAGGCGAACCATCGGATGATTCCTGGAACGAGCCGTCCTCGACTTCACTTCGAACGATCGACCCCCGGCATGGTTTCGCACGGCTGGTCGATCGCCGCCGCACCGGGAATTCCCGACGGCTACCCGCCCAACCCCGTCGCTGGTATGCCGCAGCTGGGGGCGAAACGTTAGCAGAGGGAGGAAAACATGCCGCTTCGCGCGGCGTTTTCTCGATGACTATTGCACGCCAAGCGATGATCGGTCGCCTACGGCTGCCTTCCGAATGTGTTCTGGACGGGTAGATACCGCACTCGCGTGTGCGCCTCGCTCACCGATACGATCGCATCTGCCTCGAGGTCGCCGCGCTGGGCGGAAAGGACGGCCACGAGCCGCGTCAAGACCCTCTCCGGCCGCATGGATCGCAGGCGGAAGGTCATGACACCCGGAGCGGAGGCGCCTGACAGCGCGAGAAGATCGGTGGAGTCGAGGTCATGGGTCACGATGATCCGTGCTTCGGCCCGCGCGACGGCGACGATCTCCCGATCGGACAGCCGCGATCCGTGCCGTCCTTCGACATGATCCGCATCATGGCCGAGCCGTCGCAGGGCCACCGCCGCACTCGGTGCGATCCCCATGTCGAGCAGCAGCCTCATACAGGCGCGGCTTCGCTCGGTAGCTCTTTCTCCTCGGCGAGCCATGCTGCGTAGCACAGCGCCTGGGAGACGTCGTCCGGCTCCAAGCTCGGGTATTCGGCGAGGACTTCCGCCGCAGTCATCCCCGAGGCGATCAGGTTGACGACGAGCGCGACGGTGATCCGCATGCCGCGCACGCACGCCTTGCCACCCATGATCGACGGGTCACACGTGATCCGGTCAAACGCTGTCATGCCCCGTCTCCCGTCGCGACAAGTTGCCCAAGCCCTCCGTGAAGTCTACCTGCCCGTGGACGGAGCCATCGATGGCCTTTGCCCACTCTGGCGACCGCGGGAAACGCCAGGGGTTTCCCTGGTCGCGATCGGCCGCATCCCTTGGCCGATCACTTTGTCAACGGTCTGCCATCCCCGCCGACGGGGTCGCCACACGCTCGCACCGCAGCGACAGGTGACGGGCCGCTGCGAACGAAGGCGGGCGGTTGGCGCCGATCGAGGGAATGCGATGGGCTGCCCGCGACGATTACCACGGTCGTACCCCGCATCAGGCCCGTGCGGCGGCGCGCGGGACGAGGAAGCGGAGGTGGTGTGAGGCGTGGATCAGCATCAGATCGTCGTAGGCCTCGCGGTCGAGCCGGTCAAACGCCGGATGAGGATGGTACGGTCCCTGGTACGCGTGAAACGCCTCGACTTCCGCGCGAAACCGGGCGAGCGCCGCCGCATCGTCGGCGTCGGGCGACACCTGCGGCTGCCACCATCGTGGCGCGGGAATGCCCGCCGGAATCCAGCGCCAGCGCCGCATCACCGGGAGGGCGGCGCTGCGGGCCAGCATCCGCATCAGCCACGGCATGCGGTTGGCCGAGCCGGAGATCGCCACCCGAAGCCCGGCGCCGACATGATCGAGCGCCTGCGCCAGCGACCACTTGCCGGCGCGGTCATACCCGCCCCGCACGAGCCGGTCGGCATCGGCGAGCACGTCTTCCCAGGAGCGGAAGTCGACGCGGCGGCGCGTGACGGATGAAGCAGGCATCGTTGGCTTCCGGTCGCCCCGCACGGCGCCCCCGCCGCGTCAAGCCTGTCAGCATACCCCGCCCCGCCCCGCGGACTCGCGGCGCGATCACCCGCCACCGTCTCAGTCGGCCGGAAGCCCAGCCGCCTCGGTGAACCTGTCGAACAGCGACTCCATCGCCACCTCGTGGACGACGCGCGTCATCATCGCCGGAGACGTCGCCGCCAAGGCGGCGGCGAACTGCGCGTCGGTGCAGGCCACGGGGCTCGCCGCGAGGGCGTCGGCCACGGCCAGGACCGCGCGGCGCGCCGAGGACAGCCGTGTCTGCTCACCGGCCAGATCGGCGAGGGCCGCGTCGTCGAACCCGGCCGCGCGGAGGTCGCGTTCGGCGATCCCCAGGGCGTACCAGGCGCGGTTCCGGCGCGCCACCGTCCAACGCACCAGCGCCCTGTCGACCGGATCGATTCCCGGAGCCTCGGCGGAGAGCGTGAAGGCCCGCGCCATCCGCGGGCCGGCCACCGGGAACCAGGCGAGCAGGCGCATCCACCCGGGGAGCGGACCGGAGGGTGCGGCCGCGCCGAGAACCCGCCGTGCTTCGGCATCGTCGACGAGCGGCAGGCGCGGCGAGCGCGACCGCACCGCGGCGACGCCGGCGCGGATCTCGTCGGCCCCGGCGGGGGGCGCCGGGAGGACCGTGGTCAAGAGCCCTTCCCCGCCGGCCGGACCGCCGAGCACCGCGACGGCCGATGGCACCGCGGCAAACGCCGGCGCCGTCGGTGTGAGGTAGGAGTGGGTGCCGTCGGGGCGCGCCAATGACCATCCGGAGTTGCCGCCGCCGGACGCCTGTGGAACGCCGATCCCCTCCTTCCAACGATTGATCGCATTGTTGCCGGCGACCGAGATCGCCATCTCGAGGACCTGCTGCGGCGTGAAGTGGGCCAGGCAGCGCTCGACGTCGGCATCGCTGACCGAACCGGGAGCGAGCGACAGCCGGCGCGCCAGCGCGAACGCCGCCTGCTCGCGCTGCGGAAACGCGCTCCAGTCGGCGTCGAGCCGCGCGAGATCGTCGTCGGTCATCCCCACCGCGAGGAGTTTCGACTCCTGATGGCCGAGGCAGTATTGGCAGTTGTTGGCCCGCGAGGCGATCCAGAACAGACGCGTCTTGAAGCCGTAGTCGAGCGAGAGGGCCGGATCGGGCTCGATGACCACGCGCGGCGGGGGCGCGCCCGGGCGCTGCGGCGCCGTGCCGCCGAAGCCGAGGTAGCCGCGCAGCTCGGTGCCGGGGAGGTACAACGCCCGCAGACGGTTTTCGTACGACAGCGCCTGCGTGTCGTCACCGGCGGCAGCGCGCTCCGCCGCGCTGATCTCGGGGAGCGGAATCCGCTCCGGACGGCGCTTCATCTCTTCGAGGAGGCGCTTCATCGCCGGCCGGGTGACCGGGGTCGGCCGAGGGGCGTCGGTCGCATCCGCGGCGCGCGAGGAGTCGGCGGCGACGAGGCACCCGAGCACCACGACAGGCACGAGGAGGGACAGAAGCGCGCGGTTCACGGGACGATCTCCGTGGAGAAAAAGGTCACCTGACGAGAAACCGGGGGCTCGAGGACTGTTGCCAAAGACCGAGGCATTTCCGCACGATGCGCATCGTCAATCCCCCAGCGCCACGCTGATCGCCGGCTGCGTCGACACGTGGTACACGACCTTCTTCGTGCCCAGCGGCGCCGGACCGACGAGGGTCGCCTCGCAGCGCGTGCTCAGGCCGAACGGGCGCACGTCGCCGATCTCGAAGCTTTCGAGCTTCGCCCCGCGGAGCCAGCGTTCGTCGGCGACGTGGATCGGCGGCACACGCTTCCGCAGATCCTCGCACGTGGCGCCGTCGCGCCACGCTGCGAGGACCGTCTCGAGGACGACGGCCGCCTTATCGGGCTCGGCCACGTACGCCGGCCCCCGGCTGCATCCCGCCGCACCGAAGCCGGCCACGACGACCAACGCCACGACGAGCCACGGCACGGAGCGAAGCGAAGGATTCATCACAACCTCCTCGGGGACGAAACCGACGACCGCGGGGCAGGATCAGTTGTCGAGATTCGCGACTTCGGCACCATCGCGGCTGCCGACCGCGCGCCACACCGCAAGGTCGACGCCGTCGGCCACGAAGCGCGTCGACGCATCGCACATCCCGAGTACCACGCCGCCCGGATGCGAGCTCTGCGCCGTCGTCATGATCCGGCCGGGGGGAAACATGCACGACCGCGAGTTGGGCGGGCCGGCGTGGAAGTAGATCGACGTCGAGTGGTAGCCGTAGAGCCACGGACCACCGACGTTACTGAAGCGCTGGAACGACAGGTTGGTGGGATCGAACGCCCGGCACTGCGACACGGCATCGTCGGCCGTCGCCGGGGTGGTCTGCGGCCAGAAGGTGTCGGTCCGGACCGTCGCCAGGCCGTTGTTGAAGTCGCCGACGTCGTGCTCCGAGACCGCCGCGGTGCGGCTCGTGCCGTCGGTCACGTCCTTGAAGCGGATCTTGCTGTCGAGGAAGAACGGACCGTTGGGCGCCGGCATCCCGAAGTTGGGATCCGACGAGGCGGTCGGCGGATTGCCCCACAGGATCCCCGAGCCCTGGTTGAGCCGGTAGTTGTTTTGCCCGTAGCTGCCGGGCAGGAACGTGGCCGGGTCGGACGGGCAGATGAAGTTGCTCACGCGGGCCGCTGCCGCCGCGGCATGGGCCGGATCGTTCCAGGCCTTCGCCGGATCGACGAGTTGAAACAGGCTCATCTGCTCCATGTACGGCAGCAGGAAGGCCTGCCCCGACACACCCGAGGCGGTCCGCCCGGTCGGCAGGGCACCGCGCGCCGAGTGGTGGTTTTGCAGGGCCAGCGAGATCTGGCGGACATTGTTGCCGCACTGCGACCGTCGGGCCGCCTCCCGCGCCGCTTGGACGGCAGGGAGCAGGAGGCCGACGAGCGTGCCGATGATCGCGATCACGACCAGCAGCTCGACGAGCGTGAAGCCGAGTCGCGGGCGCGGCGACGACAGGAACCTCGTGGGAATGATCATGACGGGGGACTCCGGAATGAAGAGAAGAATGGATCGGACGAACCGTGGCCGTTGACGACCGAATGACCTTCGAGGCGATCGACCGGCCCCGAAATCCCCGCACCCGGAACGATCACCGGGACGGAGCTGAGGGGCCCGCCGCGCCGACTAGCGCGAAAAGCGCGGTCGGCACGGCGGATGCACGTGGACCCCGCGACGCGGGCCGGCGGCTGCCCGGTGGTGGAGACGGCTTGCCATCTCAGGCGAGCCGGCGACCCACGGGCCGCGGTGCGGCCAGGTCGCGGACGTCGGCCGGGCGACGAACTCCACTGCCGACCGGGAGAGCCCGATCGGCGCGCGGAATCACCCGGACGGCGTCAGCAGCCCCTCGGTGGGCGCTCGGGGCGGTCGGAGAGGGCCGACGGAAGAGGATCGGAACCGGCCTCGAGCGCGGTGACGGCGTTCGCCGCAGGAGCCGGATCGCAGCCGTTGATCAGCGCGTCGCGGTCGTGATCGAGCGCAACCGCCGGAGACTCCGCCGGCGTCAGCGGCATCCCCGGCGCCTTTCGGCACGCCGGGCCGTCGCAGCGGCGCGGCCTGGGGGTACCGCGGTCGGCCTCGGTGGGGCCGGATTCGGGAACGGTCGGCGCTGCAAGAGCGCGGCCGACGTGGGCCGCCATCGCGTGCCCTTCGAGCCAGTCGCCGCAGCTCGCGTCGGCCCGCGTGCCGACAACGCAGGCTAGCGCGAGCGCCGCACCGACGCCGACGAGTCGGGCAAGCCACCGTGCCGGCTGGTGTTGGCCACTCGGGCGCATGGCGGAAGCTACGCAGGCCCCCGGACGACTGTTCACGAACGGGCCCGCAGGCCCACGACTCCCCCACCGCGCCTGGATGGTAGCCAGCCACCGACACCCGGGTCAATCGTTCGGTCGCCGCGGGGCACTGTCTGTCATTTCGCGGCCGCCGGGAGGCTGGCTACCATACGCCCCATGGCAGCGAACGGACGCGATTCCTGGGGCTCTCGGATCGGCATGATTCTCGCCGTGGCGGGCAGCGCCGTCGGCCTCGGGAACTTCATCCGCTTCCCGGGCCAGGTGGCCCAGTTCGGCGGCGGGGCGTTCATGATCGCCTACGCCATCTCGTTCCTGATCATCGGCCTGCCGATCGGCTGGGCCGAATGGGCGATGGGCCGCTACGCCGGCCAGCGTGGCTTCAATTCCGCCGCCGGCGCCTTCCACTGCCTCGTGCCGTGGCGCGGAAGCAAGTACCTGGGGATCCTCGGCGCGATGATCCCGCTGATCATCTTCATGTACTACGTCGTCATCGAGGCCTGGACGCTCGGGTACACGGTGCGGTTCCTGAGGGCGATGTTCGACCCGGCGCTGCGCTTCGCCGACGTTGCGGCGTCGGAGGCCTACTTCGCGTCGTTCGTCGGGATCGCGGCCGATGGGGCGGCGCTGAAGCCGGGCCTCGATTCGTTGCTGCCGTGGCTCGTGATCGTGTTCCTCCTCAACCTCGTCCTCATCTACCGCGGCATCTCCCAGGGGATCGAGCTCGCCTGCCGCGTCGGGATGCCGGTCCTCGTCGTCCTCTCGCTGCTCGTCCTCGTCCGGGTGCTCACGCTCGGCACCCCCGATCCGGCCCGCCCCGATCACAACGTCTCCACGGGCCTGGGCTACATGTGGAACCCCGGCAAGACGCTCGTCGTCGCTGCCGACGGCAAGACACTCGCCGAGGTGGTCGACGCCGATCCGCTCCGCCAGCGAACGCGCGCCGAGACGCTGGCGGCCGCGACCGAAGGGGCAACCGTCGTCGAGCGGACGGTGCTCCAGCAGCTCGCCGACCCCAACCTCTGGCTGGCGGCCGCGGGGCAGATCTTCTTCTCGCTGTCGGTCGGCTTCGGCGTGATCCTCGTCTACGCCAGCTACATGGGTCCGCGCGACGACCTCCTGCTTTCCGGCCTCACCGCCAGCGCCACCAACGAGTTCTGCGAGGTCGCCCTCGGCGGCCTGATCACGCTCCCGGCGGCCGTCGCCTTCCTCGGCGTGGCCGGGGTCGCCGGCAAGGGCACGTTCGGCCTCGGGTTCAACGTCCTGCCGATGGTGTTCAGCACGATGCCGCTGGGGAGCTTGTTCGGCGCCCTGTTCTTCTTCGTGCTGTTCATCGCCGCGATCACCAGCTCGCTGTCGATGCTCCAGCCGGGGATCGCGCTGCTCGAGGAGTCGCTGGGAATCACGCGGAAGGGTTCGGTCGGCCTGCTCGGCACGCTGACGGCCCTGGGCACGGGGTTCGTCGCCTGGTTCAGCAAGGATCTCAAGGCCCTCGACACGCTCGACTTCTGGGTCGGGACGTTCCTGATCTTTGTTCTCGCGACCGTGCAGATCATCCTCTTCGGCTGGTTCTTCGGGATCGAACGCGGCTGGCGCGAGCTCCACGCCGGAGCGGCACTGAACCTGCCGGGGTGGTTCAAGCCGGTGTTCCGCTACGTCTGCCCGGCGTTCCTGATCGCGATCTTCGCCCTCTGGGTGGCGCGGAACGTGTTCGGCTGGGACCCCTCCGGCGGCGGCACACAGGGCAGCCCCTACACCAAGGCGTTGTTCGTCGACGGCGACCCTGTCGCCTGGCTGTGCATCGGGGTGGTGACGGTGGTGGCCGCCGGTTTGGCCGCCACGATCGGCGGCTCGCGCCGGTACCGTGACGAAACGGAGTGACCCGATGCAACCCGCCGGCTTGGCCGTGATGATCGCCTCGGTGGGGACGGTGACGCTGCTGTTCGCCTGGTGCGTCTCCAAGGTCCTCGCCCAGCCGGCGGAGACCGCCGCGCACCTCCACGCTCCGGAGCTCCACACGCCCGACATGGACCGCGACTGAGGGACTCGGGCTGGGTCGGGCCACGGCCGCCGGGATATGATCCGGGGAATCCCTCCGCCCGGATCGTCCCATGCGCGGCGCCCTCAAGACCGTCGTCGCTCTCGCCGTTCTCGGCGGCGCCGGGGCGGCGGCCTGGGGGCCCGCGATGGCGTGGTGGGTCGCCCACAACCGGCCGCGGTTCGACACCCTGGCAGCCGAGCGCGGCGACGTGGTCGAGGTCATCAACTCGACGGGGACGGTCGAGCCGGTGCAGTCGGTGCAGGTCGGGGCGTTCGTCTCCGGCCAGATCGTCGAGCTCCACGCCGACTTCAATTCGGAGGTCACCGCGGGGGACCTGCTGGCGACGATCGACCCGCGCACCTACCGGGCGTTCGTCGCCCGCGACCGGGCAGCGCTGGCGGCCAGGCGCGCCGAGCTCGAGCGCGGCCGGGCCCGGCTCGAACAGGCGCGGCGCGAGGAGGAGCGGTCGCTGGCGCTCGCCGACCGCAACGCGACGGCGATCTCGGAGAGCGTCCTCGACGAGAAGCGTTTCAACCGCGTCGCCCTCGAGGCCGAGATCGTGATGGCCGAGGCGGCGATCGAACAGGCCCAGGCCAACCTCGAGACATCGGAGACGAACCTCGGGTACACGCGGATCCTCGCCCCGGTGAGCGGCACGGTCGTCGAGCGGAAGATCGAGCTCGGGCAGACCATCGCCGCGCAGTTCCAGACGCCCGAGCTGTTCGTGATCGCCCCCGACCTGCGCCGGGAGATGTGGATCTTCGCGTCGGTCGACGAGGCTGATATCGGGATGATCCGCCGCGCCCAAGACGCCGGCAAACCGGTGCAGTTCTCGGTCGATGCCTATCCGGGCGAACTGTTCTCGGGGCGGATCGCGCAGATCCGCCTCGCCTCGACGACGTCGCAGAACGTCGTCACCTATCCCGTCGTGATCGCCACCCCGAATCCGTCGCTGGCCCTGCTGCCGGGGATGACGGCCGAGATCTCGTTCGAGGTCGACCGCCGCGACGACGTCGTCAAGGTTCCCAACGGCGCCCTGCGCTTCTACCCGCTCCGCGACCATGTCCGACCCGCCGACCGGCCGATCCTCGACGGCCGCGCACTGGAGGCCGACGACCAGGCGCGGGGCGCGGCCCCGTCGGCGGCGGCCCGCGCCGACGCCGAGGCCGAGCGCCGCCGGCGCCACGTGTGGGTCGTCGAGCCCGACGGGCTGCTCCGCGCGATCGCCGTCGTCACGGGAATCGGTGACCACCGCTCCACCGAGATCGTCTCCGGCGACGTCGAGCCGGGGGCGCGGCTCGTCGTCGGGATCGCGCCGACCGAAAACTGACGGGCGCCCACGCCATGGTCACCCTCCAACTCGCCTTCCGGGCGCTCGCGAAGAACCGCCTCCGCGCCGGGCTGACGGTCCTCGGCGTCGTCATCGGGATCGCCGCGGTGACCACGCTCGTCTCGATCGGCCAGAGCGCGGCGGCGATGATCCGCGGCCAGTTCGCCGCCATCGGCACCAACGTGATCGTCGTCGTCCCCGGCACCGGCGAGCGCGGCGGCGTCCGCCTCGGGCCCCTCCCGACCCTCTCCCAGGGCGACGTCGACGCGATCGCCGCCGAGTGCCCGGCTGTGCTGGCCACGACGCCGCTGGTCGCGGCCCTCGGCCAGGCGATCCACGGCGGCACCAATTGGAGCCCCAAGGAAATGTTCGGCGTCGGCGTCGACTTCCTCACCGTGCGCAGCTGGCGCGTGCAGCGCGGCGAGTTCTTCACCGAGCGCGACGTCGCCGGCGCTGAGAAGGTCTGCGTCCTCGGTCATACCGTCGCCGCCCGGCTGTTCCAGACCGCCGATCCGCTCGGCGCGGTCGTCCGGATCCGCAACATCCCGTTCCGCGTCGTCGGCGTCCTCGAGCGCAAGGGGGCCAACATCGTCGGCGACGACCAGGACGACATCCTCCTGATGCCCTACTCGACGGCGCGGAAGCGGCTCGTCGGCACCGGATTCAAGGGGGTCCACGCGATCCTCGTCTCGGCACGGGCCACCGAGACGATGCACGTCGCCGAGCGCGAGATCCGCCATCTCCTCGCCGACCGCCACCGGATCGCCCCCGGCCAGCCGGCCGATTTCCGTGTCCAGAACACGACCGAGATCGCCAAGGCGCTCGGTGTCGTCACCGGCGTGATGACGGCGATGCTCGCCGCGATCGCCGGCGTCTCGCTGCTCGTCGGCGGCGTCGGGATCATGAACATCATGCTCGTGAGCGTCACCGAGCGGACCCGTGAGATCGGCCTGCGGATGGCGCTCGGGGCGACCGGCGGCGACATCCTCCGCCAATTCCTCGTCGAGGCGGTGCTCCTGGCGGCCCTCGGCGGCGCCGTCGGATTCGCGCTCGGCGTCGCCGGCGCGGCCGGCCTCACGCTCCTCATCAACGCCTACTCCTCCGGCGCCGATTGGCCGATCGTCGTCTCGGTCCCGGCAGGGATCCTCGCGATCGGCTTCGCCGCGGTCGTCGGCGTGTTCTTCGGCTGGTATCCGGCGCGCCGCGCCGCCCGGCTCGATCCGATCGAGGCCCTGCGCTACGAGTGACGCGCCGCGGGCTCGTCGGCGACGACCAGCCCGTCGCGGAGCGTGACCACCCGGTCGGCAGCGGCGGCGACCTCGGGGTCGTGGGTGACGATGATCACCGTCAGCCCCTGCTCGCGATTCAAGCGCCGAAACAGGTCGATCACGTCTTGACCGGTGCGGCTGTCGAGATTGCCCGTCGGCTCGTCCCCCATCAGGATCGATGGGCCGTTGACCAGCGCCCGGGCGATCGCCACGCGCTGCTGCTGGCCGCCGGAGAGCTGCGTCGGGTGGTGGTCGAGGCGGTCGCCGAGGCCGACGCTCTCCAGCGCCGCCCGGGCCCGCCGGCGCCGCTCCCGCGCCGGCACGCCGCGCGCATAGATCATCGGCAGCTCGACGTTCTCCAGCGCCGTCGTCCGCGCCAGCAGATTGAAGCTCTGGAACACGAAGCCGAGGTGCCGGTTGCGGACATGCGCCCGCTCGTCCTTGGAAAGCGTCGTCACCTCGCGGCCATCGAGGACGTAGCTCCCCGACGTCGGCCGGTCGAGGCAGCCGAGGGTGTTCATGAGCGTCGACTTGCCCGACCCCGACGGCCCGACCAGGGCGACGTGCTCCCCCCGGCCGATCGCCAGCGACACGCCGCGCAGGGCCTCGACGCGCACGCTCCCCAGGTCGTAGACCTTGACGACGTCGGTGACGCGGATGAGCGGCGCGGCGGCGGTGCCGTCGGCAGGCATGGCGGGACGCCGAGAGGGGCGAACGTCGGGCGATGAACCGGCCGCCCGATCGGCGCGCGGCGGCCGCGGAGCTTACCCCACCGGCCCCCGATTCCCGCAGGGGGCGGCGCCCGCGGGCCGGCGGCACGCCACGGCCGGCCTCACATGCAGCGGCGCTTCCGGCTACTCTGACGGCTGCACCGGGCTCCCGCCCGGCCCGGGTCCCGACGTGGTGAGCCATGACCGCCAAGCAACCGCGTTCGTCGGCTGGACAGACGCACCCGGGCATGCCGCACGACCCTGCAGCGGATTCCGACCGCGCCGCGCTGCTCGAACTCCTCCGCACGATGCTCACGATCCGCCTCGCGGAGGAGGAACTGGCACGCTGCCACCAGCGCGGGCTGATCCACGGCGCCTGCCACACGTCGGTCGGCCAAGAGGCGGTCGCCGCCGGCATCTGCGCCTGCCTTCACACGGACGACGTGATCTTCAGCACCCACCGCGGCCACGGCCACGCGCTGGCCAAGGGGCTCGCGCCCGAGGCGCTGATCGCGGAATTGTTCGGGCGCGGCACCGGCTGCTCCCGCGGTCGCGGCGGGAGCATGCACCTGTTCGCTCCGGAGATCGGCCTCCTCGGCACCAGCGGGATCGTCGGCCCCTGCATCCTCCAGGCCGCCGGCGGCGGCTATGCCTTCGCGCTGGCCGGCAGCGGCCGCGTCGCCGTGGCGTTCTTCGGCGACGGCGCGGTCAACAACGGCGCCTTCCACGAGGGGCTCAACCTCGCCGCGATCTGGAAGCTGCCGGTGCTGTTCGTCTGCGAGAACAACGGCTTCGCCACCGAGGTGCCGTTCCGCGAGGCCAGTGCCAATCCCGAAGTCGGCCGCCGGGCCGCCAGCTACGGTCTGGCCGGCGAGGAGATCGACGGCAACGACGTCGTCGCCGTCCGGGCCGCCGCCCGGCGCGCCGTGGCCCGGGCCCGCGCCGGGGAGGGGGCGACCCTCATCGAGTGCAAGACCTACCGGACCCGCGCCCATTCCGAGGGGATGGGGGATTTCGACTACCGCACGCGTGAGGAGGTCGCCGCCTGGAAGGAGCGCTGCCCGATCGCCACGTTCCGCCGGCGGCTGGTCGAGGACCATGGCATCCCGGCAGCCGAGCTCGACGCCCTCGAGGCCGAGGTGGCCGCGACGATCGCGCGCGGCCGGGCCGCCGCCGAGGCCGCGCCGGTCCCCGACGCCGCCAGCGCGACGACCCACGTCTACGCCGCCCCGCGCGAAGTCCGCGAGCCCCCCGCCGACCCCGGCGCCCGACGGCTGTCGTTCGTCAAGGCGACCGTCGAGGCGCTCGAGCGTGCGATCGCCACCGACCAGTCGGTGTTCGTGCTCGGCGAGGGGATCGGCCGTCGCGGCGGCAATTTCCGCACCACCGCGGGGCTCCATGCCGCTCACGGCCCGCAGCGCCTCCGCGACACGCCGATCTGCGAGCGCGGGTTCACCGGGCTGGCCTGCGGCGCCGCGATGGCCGGGGCCCGCCCCGTCGTCGACTTCATGTTTCTCGACTTCCTCCTCGACGCCTGGGGCGAGATCGTCAACCAGATCGCCAAGGTGCAGTTCATGTCGAGCGGCCGGCTGCGGATGCCGCTGGTGCTCCGCGGCTGCATCGGCATCGGCCATTCCGCGGCGACGCACCACTCGGGCAGCTACTACGGCATGCTCGCCCAGGTGCCGGGGCTGCGCGTCGTCGTCCCCTCGACGCCGCGCGACGCCAAGGGCCTGTTCACGCACGCGCTGCGCGGTGACGATCCGGTGTTCTTCCTCGAGCACCGCGAGCTGCTGCAGATCGAGGGTCCGGTCGAGGAGGGGGATCTGGAGATTCCGTTCGGCAAGGCGCGGATCGCCCGTGCCGGTGGCGACGCCACCGTCGTCGCCGTCGGGCGGATGAACCACCTCGCCCTCGCCGCGGCCGAGACGCTCGCCGCCGAGGGGGCGGCGATCGAGGTCGTCGACCCGCGCACCGTCGCCCCGCTCGACGGCGAGGCGATCCTGGCGTCTGTCGCCAAGACCGGTCGCCTGCTGGTCGTCGACGAGCCGGCCGGTCCGTGCGGCCTGGCGGCCGAAGTGGCGGCGCTCGTCGCCGACCGCGGTTTCGACGATCTCGACGCCCCGGTGCGGCGGCTGTGCGGCACGCCGAGCCCGACCCCGTATGCCCCGACGCTCGAGGCCGAAGTCGTGCCGACCGCGGCGGCGATCGCGACGGCGCTGCGCGGGCTGTTGGCCGAATGACGAGGAGGACCATCGGCGATGGCCGCTGACGTGACGATTCCCCGGCTCGGCTGGTCGATGGAGGAAGGTGTGTTTGCCGGCTGGCTCAAGCAGGCCGGCGACGTCGTCCGGCCCGGCGACGCGCTGTTCGTGCTCGAGGGGGAGAAGGCGGCGCAGGAGGTCGAGGCGCTCGACGGCGGCGTGCTGCACCTCGCCCCCGACGCGCCGCAGCCGGGGCAGACGGTGCCCGTCGGCCGGTTGATCGCCAAGCTCTGTGCATCTGGCGAGCAGCCGCGATGGCCCCCCGCGCCGACGCCCGCGAACGCCGCCACACCCCCTGCCGCGCGCTCGTCCGCCGCGCCCGCGGCCGCAGCCCCCGGCGCCGTGGCGCGGAGCGACCGCTCGTCGACCATTCCCCCGGCGGCCTCGCCGAGCGTGCGGCGCATGGCCCGTCGGCTCGGGATCGACCTCGCGGATGTCGCGCCGCGCTTTCCGCACGCGCCGCTGTCGGCCGCGGACCTCGGTGCCGCGCCCGCCGTGGGACCGCCTCCGTCGGGCGGAACCCTCCGGGCATCACCCCGCGCCCGCCGTGCGGCGCGCGACCGTGGGATCGACATCGCCACCGTTCGCACCGGGGGTGCGGCCGGGCGCGTGCGCGAGCGCGACGTTCTCGCCGTGGCCGACGCGGCAGGCCGGCCCCCGCTCCCGGCGGGCGCGACGCTCGTGCCTCATTCGCGCTCCCGGCGGGCGATCGCCCGGCAGATGGTCCGCGCCCGGGACGAGACGGTCCCGGTCACGCTCACCGCCTGGGCCGACGCGACGGCGCTCGAGGCCGCCAGACGCGCCGGCAAGGCGCTGCACGGCGACCGCGCTGCGACGCTCACCGACATGATCCTCGTCGCGGTCGCCACGGCGCTCTCGGCCCATCCACTGCTCGCCGCCCGCTGGGACGAGGCGGGGCTGGTGCTGCCAGGACCGCGGCTCGACATCGGCTTGGCGGTCGACGCCCCGGGCGGCTTGGTCGTGCCCGTCGTCCGCGACGTCGCCACCTGCACGCTCGCCGAGGTCGCCGACCAGACGCGCCGGCTCGTCGGCGCCGCCCGCTCCGGCACGCTCACCGCCGCCGACATGGAGGGGGGCGTGTTCACCGTCTCGAGCCTGGGAAGCCAGGGCATCGAGTTTTTCACGCCGGTGATCCACTGTCCGCAGGCGGCGATCCTCGGCGTCGGGGCGATCCGGCCGCAGCCGGTGGCCGCGGCGGACGACGGCACTGATCCCACCTGGCAACGGCAACTGCCGCTGTCGCTGTCGTTCGACCACCGGATCGTCGACGGCGCGCCGGCCGCGCGGTTCCTTGGCGCCGTCGCCGCGGGAATCGCACGGACTTTACACCGTTGATCAGGCGATCGGCGGCCCCCGCCGCTGCTTCGGCGGGTGATCGCCCCGGCGCCCGAAGACACTCCCTCCGCACAATCCACCGAGCAGCGCTCGCGGACCGCGCTCGTCGCTGGCACGCCCGGAGCAACACCCACTATGCTGACGCGGCTCAGTCCTCGTCGGTCGCCGTGGATCACCGCCGATGGACATCTCGATCACCGTGCGGGAAACGCCCGACGCACTGGTGGTGAGCGTCTCCGGACGGCTCGACGCCGAGCACGCCGCGGTGCTTGCGCGCGCCGTCGACGACGAGCTGCGACGCGGCCACCATGCGTTGGCGCTCGACCTCGCCGACTGCGGGTTCCTCAGTTCGGCAGGGATCCGCGTGTTGTTCGAGATCAACCGCGCCGCCGAGCGGGTCGGGGGACGGTGCCGGATCCGGGCGGCAAGCCCGCCGGTGCGGAAAGTGCTCGACCTCACCCGGTTGTCCCCGCTGCTGATGGAATCCGCTCCGCCGGCCGCGGTGCTGGCCCCGGCCGTGACGCCCTCCCCCGACCACACGAGCGGCGCGATCCGCTGGATCGGACTCGAGTCACCCACCGCGCCGGTCGCCGGCCGGGTCGTCGGATCGGACACGGCGCTGTCGACGGGGCGCCACGCCGGGGCGCCCCGTCTCGCGTTCCCCGGCGACTGTTTCGCGCTCGGGCTCGGGGCCTTGGTCGAGGATCTGCCGCTGGCGTCGCGCGCCGGAGAGGTTCTCGCCGCCGGGGGGATCGCGTTCCATCGGCGGCCACGGCCGTTCTCCATCGTCGACTACGTCACGGCCACCGGCGACCTCGTTGCGGAGCTGGACGTCGGCCACGGCCTGGTCTGGCGCGGGGTCCCGTCGGGGCGTGCCGGCTTCGAGATGGCGACCGAGGAGCCGATCGCCATCGACGACCTGGCGACGCAGCTTGTCGACTCGACGGCCGCCGACACGGTGGCGCTGGTCGTCGCGGGCGAGGTCCACGGGCTCGTCGGCGCCGAATTGATCCGCCCGCTTTCCGAGATCACCGCCGACGACCGTCCCGGTGTGGCTGACCGCACCGTCGCGGCACGCTGGCTGAGCTTTTCGCGCGAGCCCGTCCACGCCCGGCGCGCCGCGATCGTCGTCGGCGTTGCGACACGAGGCGCCGCGGGATCGCCGCTCGCGTCGTTCGTCCGACCGCTCGGGGGCGCGGCACCGGCCGGTCATTTTCACGCCGTCGTCTTTCCACCACGGCCCCTGAAGCGCGGCCCCGGCGATCTCGCCGCCACGGTCGCCGATCTCGCCGCCTCGCCCCCCCTGGCCCTGCTCCACCTCCTCACCGATCCCCAGCCGGTCCTCGGCAGCGGCCGGCCGACCCTCGCGCGGGGTCGCTGCTGGTTCGCCCCGCTGACCATCGGGAGGGAGGCGGCATGATCACGCTGCTCTCGACCTGGACGTTCGGGCTGGCGTTGGCGCTGGTCGCCCTCGGTGTGTTCGTGAGCTACAAGCTGTTCTCGTTTCCCGACGTCACCACCGACGGATCGTTCACACTCGGCGGCGTCGTCGCGGCCGTGGCCCTGGCCAGCGGGGTCGATCCCCTGCTGGCGACGCTCGCGGCCCTGGGCGCGGGGGCCGTTGCCGGCTGCACGACGGCGTTCCTCCACGCCTTTCTCGGCGTCGAGCGGCTGCTGTCGGGGATCCTGGTGACCACGGCCCTGGCGAGCGTGAACCTCGTCGTCCTCGGGAGGAGCAACCTGCCGTTGTCGTCGACGACCACGCTGCTCGACCGTGCCGAGGCGACCGTCGCACCGCTCGTCGAGCACGCCGGGCTGCCGGCAGCCCTCGCCGGGGAAGCCGCCCGGACGGTGTTCGTCGCGCTGCTGGTCGGCCTGGCGATCGCTGCGCTGTGGGCCTTTTTCCGGACGGAGCTCGGCACCGCGATGCGCGCCGGTGGCGACACCGCGACGATGGCCCGGGCGCTGGGCCGCGACACCGGGCTGATGACACTCGCGGGACTGGCGATCGCCAACGCGCTGTGCGCCCTGTCGGGGGCGGTGGTTGCCCAGTACCAGGGGTTCACCGACGTGCAGATGGGAATCGGGATGGTCGTGTGGGGCATGGCGAGCGTGTTCCTCGGCGCGGCGCTCATCGGCCCCGTGCGTCTCGGGGGCGCACTGGTAGCGACGGCCGCCGGCAGCGTCACCTTCCGGCTCCTCGTCGCCACCGCCCTCCGCGCCGGCCTCGACCCCGACTGGCTCAAGGCGGCGACGGCGGTCGTCGTCCTCGCCGCCCTCGTCGCCCCCCGTTTCCTCCAGCGCCGCGGCCATGCTCGAGCTCGTTGACGCCACCGTCGCCTTCGCCTCCCCCGGCGGCCCCACCGTGCGCGCCGTCGACGGGATCTCGCTGGGCATTCCGGCCGGCTCGTTCGTCGTCGTCATCGGGACCAACGGCTCCGGGAAGAGCACGCTGCTCGGAGCGATCGCCGGCACGGTGCCGCTCGACGGCGGCACGATGCGGCTGGCCGGTATCGACGTCACGCACTGGCGCGAGGACCGGCGCGCGTCGTTGGTCGGGCGCGTCTACCAGGATCCGCGGGCGGGGACGGCGGCCGGGCTGACCGTGCTCGAGAACATCGCCGTCGCCGCCTGCCGCGGGCGCTCCGCCGGGCTCCGCTGGGCGACGAGCCGGAAGCTCCGTGACGAAGCGGCACGCCGGCTGGCGGCGATCGTCCCCGGCCTCGACCGACGCCTCGACCAGCCGATCGGCTCGCTCTCGGGAGGGCAGCGCCAGATCGTGACCCTGTCGATGGCCACCTGGCAGCGTCCGGAGTTGCTCCTTCTCGACGAGCACACCGCGGCCCTCGACCCGGCCGCGGCCGACCGCGTCATCCAGGCCACCGCACGGATCATCCGCGAGCAGCGGCTGACCGCCCTGATGGTCACGCATTCCCTGGCCCAGGCGGCGGCGCTTGGCGACCGGCTCCTCCTCATCCACCGCGGCCGGATCGCCCTCGACGTGGCCGGGGCGGCGAAGCGCCGGCTCACCGCCGACGACCTCGCCGAGCGCTTCGACGCCCTGCGCCGTGCCGATCAACTCGACGACCAGGCCGCGCGCACGCTTGCGGAATCCTACGTATGAGCCCCCTCCCCGCAGCCCACGCGACGCTCGTCCGGGCCGCCCGGCACGCCCTCCCCACGATGCTCCTCCTCGGCGGCGCCTCGGCTCTGCTCCTCGCCACCGACCGCAGCCGGGCCACGCGCACGATGCCCGCCGTGGCGGTCCTCCAGCAGGTGAGCACGACGCTGCTCGACGACGCCGTCCGTGGGATGATCGACGGGCTCGCCGAGCGCGGCTACGTCGATGGCAAGACGGTGACGATCCGGCGTTACAACGCCGAAGGGGATCTCGGCCAGGCGAATGCAATCGCCCGGGAGATCGCCGGGGGGGCGTTCGATCTGGCGCTGACGTCGAGCACGCCGTCGCTGCAGGCCCTGGCCACCGCCAACGCCCGCGGCCGCGTGCTGCACGTCTTCTCGGCGGTCGCCGATCCGTTCTCGGCGGGAGTCGGCTTCGACCGTTCCGATCCGATGGTCCATCCCCGCCACCTCGTCGGCTACGGAAGCCTCGCCCCGGTCGACGCGACGTTCCGCATCGCGCGCGACGTCAATCCCCGACTGGCCCGCGTCGGCGTCGCCCACAATCCGGCGGAGGCCAACTCGCGGCGCTTCATGGAACTCGCCCGGGCGAGTTGCCGGGCGCGCGGGATCGAGCTCGTCGAGGCGGCCGTCGAGAACTCCTCCGGGGTGGTCGAGGCGATCCAGGCGACGCTGTCGCGCGGCGTCGAGGCCGTGTTCATTCCCGGTGACACCACCGTCTCCGCGGTGGCCGAGTCGGTCGTCGCCGCCGCCGCGAAGGCCGGCGTGCCGGTGTTCACGGTGGTGCCCGGCAAGCCCGACCGGGGAACGCTGTTCGACGTCGGCTTCGATTTCCACGAGGTCGGGCTCCTCGCCGGCCGACTCGCCGGCGACCTGCTCGACGGCGTCGATCCGGCGACGGTGGCAATCGGCGAGACCGCCCGCGAACGGCCGCCCCGGCTGTCGATCAACCTCGCGGCACCGGGATACGACCGCACCCGGTGGCGGGTGCCCGAGGCCCTCCTCGGGCAGGCTCGGGTCGTGATCGACGAGACCGGCCGGCGCGACCAACCATCCGCCGTCCTCGCCGGCCCGTTCACCGAGGCCGAGGCGGCGGCGCGGTGACGGCAGCGGCGGCGTGCGGGGCCCTCGTCAGGCGCCCTCGATCCGGTAGCCGGCGCGGCTCTCGCGCGCCAGGAACGCGTTGGCCTGCGCGTCGCCCGTGATCTCGCGCTTCACCGGATCCCAGGCGACCTCGCGTCCGAGGCGCATCGCGATGTTGGCGAGGTGGCAGATCTCGAGCATCCGGTTGTGCGACCAGACGTCGGAGATCGGCTGCTTCCTCGCGCGCATCGCGTCGATGAAGTTGGCGGTGTGGTTCTCGGCCACCGGCCCGCCATACACCGCCTCGATCGCCCCTTCGGGCAGCGGCCGCTCCTTCAACTCGTCGACCGGGGCGCCGGTGATCTTCCCGCGGTTGACGAAAAACCGCCCCTTCGTCCCCTCGAACAGGATCCCGTTGTCACCGGCGCTGGTGATCAGCATCTCCACGTCGCCGGGCATCGCCGCGCGAATCGTGAACTCGGTCGCCGCGTTGTAGCGGTCGGCGACCGTCGGGTGGCCGTCGGTGTAGGGGACCGGCAGCGTGTACTCCAGCGGCGTGATCCGGCTCGGGCCGGTGTCGGTGGCACCCAGCGCCCAGCAGGCGATGTCGACGTGATGCGCTCCCCAGTCGGTGAGCTTGCCGCCGGAATACTCGTGCCAGTTGCGGAACGAGTAGTGGCAGTTGCTGAACAGCGGCACGCCGCCGCCGTAGCCCTCGCGGAGCTGCGGCAGCGCCCGGTAGGGCACCGCGGGGGCGGGGCCGAGCCAGGTGTCCCAGTCGAGGCCGCTGGGCACCGGAGCCTCGGGGATCTCCGGCGACGGCTCCATGCCGTTGATTCCGCAGGTCACCTTCCTGACGGTGCCGATCCGGCCGTCGCGGACCAGTGCCACGGCTTGGAGGAACCGACCGTCCGATTCGGTGCGCTGCATCGTGCCCACCTGGAAGACACGGCCCGTCTCCTTGACGACGCGCTCGATAAGCTTCCCCTCGTCGATCGTGAGCGTCAGCGGCTTCTCGCAATACACGTCCTTGCCGGCGCGCAGCGCCTCGACGGCGATCTTCGTGTGCCAGTGGTCGGGAGTGGCGATCATCACCGCGTCGACGTCCTTGCGGTCGAGCACGCGGCGGTAGTCGGCGTAGGCGTCGGGCTTGCGGCCCTGCGCCTTTTCGACGTTGGCGACATGGTGGGCGAGGACGCCGGCATCGACGTCGGCCAGCGCCGCGAAGTCGGCGAACTTGATCGACTTGCGGGTGATCTCCCAGCCCTGGTTGCGGAGGCCGATCGTGGCGAACACCGGCCGGTCGGCCGGCGAATCGGCGGCGAGGGCGACGCGGGTGATCGGGGCGAGCGATCCACCAAGCAGCGCTCCCGAGCGGGCGAGAAACCGACGCCTGGAATCACGACTGGCTGCCATCGTCAGGGCCTCCTCGGTCGAGAGTGACTTCCGCCATCGGGCACTGCACCCTGGCGGGCGGGAAGAGAATACCAACCCGCGTCGACGAGGCGTCGGTGAGCATCGGGCGGGAAGTCGTGCGCCCCTCGCACGGGGCCTCCGGGCCGGCTATCCTCGCCGCCGGCGGGAAGCCGGGCCCCGGCACGGAGTGCGACACGATGCAGCGAGACGACGGCGATTCCCCGGCGATCGACGGCGTCGCCACCTCCGCGCCAACCCCCAACCTCACCCCCCTGCCGTGGCGGCTCGGCCTGGCCGGGGCGTTCCTCGCGCTCGTCGGCCTGGCCACCGCGGTCCAAGGCTCGATCGGCCCGAAGGGCACGGCACTGGTCGGCTGCGTGGCGTTCCTCGTCCTCGCCGCCGCGGCGTCGACGAACCTCCGCGCCGTCAACTGGCGGACCGTCGTCGGCGGAGTGCTACTCCAGGTGGCGCTCGCCGTCCTCGTGATCCACGGCAGCGTCACGCTCGGCGGCACGGTGTGGTCGGTGCGCGGGCTGTTCGAGGCGGTCGGCGAGGTCGTCAAGGCGTTCATCGGGTTCTCCGACGAGGGGGCGAAGTTCGTCTTCGGCAACCTCGCCAATCCCGGCGACATCGCCCTCAATCCGGGCAAAGAATTCCTGTTCATGTTCGCCTTCAAGGCGCTGCCGCCGATCCTCTTCGTGTCGGCGTTCTTCACCGTCCTCTACCACTTCGGCGTCCTCCAGGGGATCGTCCGCGTGTTCGCGCGGGTGATGGTGTTTCTCCTGGGCACCAGCGGCGCCGAGACGCTGTCGGTGGCCGCCAACGTGTTCATGGGCCAGACCGAGGCGCCGCTGATCGTCAAACCCTACGTGCCGCGGATGACGCGCTCCGAGCTGGCGACGCTGATGGTCAGCGGCTTCGCCCACATCTCCGGCGGGATGATGGCGGTCTACATCAACTACGGCGCCGATCCGGTCGCCGTCCTCACCACCTGCGTGATGGCCTGCCCCTGCAGCCTGTACCTCGCCAAGCTGATCTTTCCGGAGACCTCGAGCCCCGAGACGAGCGGCCTGACGCCGCATACCGACGTCAAGAGCCCCTACGTCAACGCCGTCGACGCCGCCGCCGCCGGCACCGCCGACGGCCTCCGGCTCGCGCTCAACGTGGCCGCGATGCTGATCGTGTTCATCGCCTTCGTGGCGATGTTCGACGGGCTGCTGTCGTGCCTCAAGCCGCTGCTCGGCTGGGTCGGGCTGCCGACGGCGTGGATCCCCGACGGCCTCTCGCTGCGGATGATCTTCGGGTGGCTGTTCGCCCCGGCGGCGATGCTGATGGGGGTCGAGCCGGCCGACCAGCAGCAGGTCGGCTCGCTGCTCGGCGCCAAGCTCGCGATCAACGAGCACTACGCCTACTTGGAGATGAAGAAGCTCCTCGCCGCCGGCGCGATGCAGCCGCGCTCGTTCGAATTGGCCGCCTACGCGCTGACCGGCTTCGCCAATTTCGCCTCGGTCGGGATCCAGCTCGGCGGCATCGGCGCGATCGCCCCGTCACGCCGCGCCGACCTCGCCAAGCTCGGTGGCCGGGCGTTGTTCGCCGGGTTCCTCGCCACGCTCCTCAACGCCGCGATCGCCGGCGTCCTGACCGGCCGCTGACGGCACCGCACACGCGGGGCGACCGACGGCACTGCGATTCGCGGCCGGTTCCGCCGCGCCGTCGCCCCCGGACCGGCTACGATGGCCCGAGAGGAGAGCCGCCCATGGAACCGCGTTCGACGCACGCCCGCAAGGAATACGAGCAGGGGGCGCTCGACGAGGCGACCGCCGACCGGCACCCGATCAGGCAGTTCGCCGTCTGGTACGACGCCGCCGTCGCCGCCGGCCTCCCCGAGCCCGAGGCGATGACGCTCTCGACCGCGACCCCCGACGGCCGCCCCTCGGCACGGATCGTCCTCCTCCGCGGGTTCGACGACCGCGGCTTCTGCTTCTTCACCAACTACGACAGCCGCAAGGGGCGCGATCTCGCCGCCAACCCCCATGCGGCGCTGACGTTCCACTGGGCCTCACTCGAACGGCAGGTGCGGATCGAGGGGCGTGTCGAGCGGACGAGTACCGCCGAGAGCGACGCCTACTTCGCCAGCCGCCCGAGCACGTCGCGGATCGGCGCGTGGAGCTCGCCGCAGAGCGAGGTGATCGCCGGGCGCGACGCCCTCGAGGAATTGTTCGCCCGGTTCCGGGCCGAGCATCCCGTCGACGAGGCGATCCCGCGGCCGGAGAACTGGGGCGGGTTCCGCCTCGTGCCCGAGCGGATCGAGTTCTGGCAGGGACGGCCGAGCCGCCTCCACGACCGGCTCCGCTACCGCCGCGGCGCCGACGGCTGGATCATCGAGCGCCTCGCCCCCTGAGCCGGGCCGAAGGAGCCGTATGGCCGGTTCGGAGCCGTCGTTTCCCCGTCTGCCGGGGCCGGCGGTCGGGCGATCGATGTCTTCGAGAACGCATGCCGCGAAAGGCCTCGTCGCTGTGGAGAGCAAGCGCGCGGGAACTCGCGCTTCACGAGCCCCGCCTGCTCGGCGGCGCCGAGCGAACGGTAGGCGTCCGGCGTCACCGCGATGCCCCGCTCACGATCCCGGTACACCTCCCGTGCCCCCGCCGTCTCAGGCAAGGAGCTCGCGCACCACGCGGGCGCCGGTCACCTCGGGGTCGGTGAGCCGTTCGGCTCGGCCGGCGTGCGGAAACGACAGCCGGGTGTGGTCGATGCCCAGCTGATGGAGGATCGTGGCGTGCAGATCGGGCACGCTCACGCGCCCCTCGACCGCCGCATACCCCAGGTCGTCCGTTGCCCCGTGGACGTGCCCCGCGCGGAATCCGCCGCCGGCGAGCAGCAGGCTGAAGGCATGGCGATTGTGGTCGCGGCCGTCGGCGTTCTCCGTGATCGGCAGGCGGCCGAACTCCCCCGCCCACATCACGATCACCTCGTCGAGCAAGCCGCGTTGCTTGAGGTCGGTGACAAGCGCGGCGCTCGGGCCGTCGACCTGCCCACAGATCGTGCGCAGCCCGGTGGCGAGACGATCGTGGTTGTCCCACGGCTGGAACGACGGCTTGAGCGGCGGGAAGATCTGCACGAACCGCACCCCGGCCTCGACCAGCCGCCGGGCCATCAGACAGCGGCTGCCGTAGCCGGCCGTCGCGGGATCGTCGAGGCCGTACAGCCGCCGCGTGTAGGCACTCTCCCCCGACAGGTCGAGCAGCGCCGCCGCCGAGGCCTGCATCCGAGCGGCGAGGGCGAAGTTCTCGATCCGTGCCTCGAGCTCCGACTCCCCCGGATGCTCGCGGAGATGCGCCTCGTTGAGCGCCTCGAGCAGCCGGCGCGACCGCGCTTGGAGTGCGGCGGTCGGCTTCCGCGGCGACTCGAGGTGGAGCACCGGCGTCCCCTGCGACGCCAGCTCGGTCCCCTGGTAAACGGCCGGCAGCCAGCCGTTCGACCAGACCATCTTGCCGGAGGTGTTGTAGCCGGCCGGATCGCGGAGCACGACGTAGGCCGGCAGGTCGCGGTTCTCGGTGCCGAGCGCGTAGGTGATCCACGACCCCATCGCCGGGCGGCCGGCGAACACCTTGCCCGTCTGCAGCGTGTTGAGCGCGAACGGATGGTTGTTGTTGTCGGTGTGCATCGAACGCACGAGGCACAGGTCGTCGGCGATGCCGCCGAGCCGGGGGATGACCTCGGACAACTCCATCCCCGACTGCCCGTGCCTCGAGAACCGGAACGGCGTCCCGAGGAGGACGTTCTTGTTGCCGAGCTGGAACGTCTCCACCGTGCCCGGATGGGGCTGCCCGCTCCGCTTCGACAGCTCCGGCTTGTGGTCGAAGAGATCCATCTGCGACGGCCCGCCGTTCTGGCAGAGCTGGATCACCGCCTTCGCCCGCCCGGGGGAGTGGCCGGGGCGCGGGGCGAGGGGCGAAGCTGCTGCGGCCGTCGGGGCGCCGTGCCCCTTGTCGGCGAGCAGCGCGGCGAGGACGAGGCCGCTGAACGAGCCCCCCAGGCTTGCCAGCGCCGCGCGGCGCGACGGCAGCGGATCCCGGCCCGGTGCGAAACGCTCACTCGACATGGAGAAACTCGTTGGAGGCCAGGAGCATGTGGCACAGGTCGGCCAGCGCCGCCGCCGCGGCCTCGTCGGCGCCGCGCCCCGCCGCGACGTGGTCGACCGCCTGCCCGACGAGAAACGCGGCGGCCCGCGCCCCTTCGGCGACCGTCGGCGGCCGCCCGTAAGCGAGCCGGTACGCCCGGTCGATCCGCGCGGCGTCGTCGGCCGGGGCCTCGCGCGCCACCCGCGCCCCCATCCGCTCGGCCTCGGCGAGGATGAACGCGCTGTTGAGCAGGGCCAGCGACTGCAGCGGCGTGGCCGACGTCACCCGCTCGGTGCAGTTGACCGCCATGATCGGCGCGTCGAACAGCTCGAGGAACTTGAGCGGATAGACACGGCGGGCGAGGAGGTACAGGCTCCGCCGGAAGGGGCTCGTCGGCATCGGCTCGGCCTTCGCCTCGGAGAGGCCGTCGGCCGGCGTCGTGATCGGCACCGGCGGGCCCCCCATGCTCCGATCGAGGCCGCCGGAGACGGCGAGGATCGCGTCGCGCACGATCTCGGCCTCGAGCCGGCGCAGGTTCATCCGCCACAGAAGGCGATTGTCGGGATCGATCCGTTTCCCCGCCGCGGCACCGTCGTCGCCCGTGGCGGGCCGTCGCGACGCCTGCCGGTAGGCCGTCGACAGCATGATCTGCCGGTGCAGCCGCTTCGTGCTCCAGCCATGCTCGACGAAGTCGACCGCCAGCCAGTCGAGCAGTTCCGGATGCGACGGTGGACTTCCGGAGCGGCCGAAGTTGCCCGGCGTGGCGACGATCCCACGGCCGAAGTGATGATGCCAGACGCGGTTGACGTGGACGCGGGCGGTGAGCGGGTGCCGCGGATCTGTCAGCCACCGCGCCAACGCCAACCGGCGACCGCTGCTCCCCGCCGCCGTTGGCTGGCCGATCGCGGGTGCCTCGCCCTCGGGCCCGAGCACCTCGGGAAAGCCCGGCTGGACGAGCACGCCCGGCGCCGCGACGACGCCGCGGCGGTGGACGCGCGACACCGGCGGCGCGCCCTCGTCCCACAGCGCCGTGATCCGGCCATACGAGCGCTTTTCCGCGGGCAGCGTTTCGCGGTTTCGCGCCCAACCGGCGAGCGATTCCTTCTCGGTGTCGGTCAGCGCCCCTTCCACGTCGGCCACCGGCAGCTCGAACGTGGCGGCGTCGAGCCCGAGGGCGGCCGCATGCCGGCTCACGAGGTCGCGCTGGGCTGCGGTCCTGTTCGTCGCCGCGACGGCGACGGCCTCGCGGGCTCCCTCGCGGTCCGCCTCGGGAAGTGCCGCGAGACGCGCGTCGAGAAGCCGTCGGCGGGCCGCGGACCGAGTATCGTCCTCGAGTTTCTTCTCGGCGGCCAGCCGCTCGTCGAGCGCGGCGTTGTGGGCGTCGATCGCCTGGCGTTGGGCCGGAGGGACGTCGGCGAGATGACGTGCCTTGGGAATCTTCCACGCCGTCACGTTGTAGGCCGGCTCGAAACAGGCCATCAGCCGGTAGTAGTCGCGCTGCGGCAGCGGGTCGTATTTGTGGTTGTGGCAGCGGCAGCAGTCCATCGTCAGGCCGAGCAGCGCCGTCGAGACCATGCTCACCGTCTCGTTGATCACCTCGTAGCGCTTCTCGACGCCGTACTGTGGCTCGTTGGTGTGGTCGTCGACCGTCCGGAGGAAGCCGGTCGCGGTCAGCAGCGCGACGGTGTCGGTGGTGAAGGCCTCCGCTGTCCGCCAGTCGACCAGCTCGTCGCCGGCGAGTTGCTCCGCGAGGAACCGATCGAACGGTTTGTCGTCGTTGACCGCCCCGATCACGTAGTCGCGGTAGCGCCACATCGCCTCGCCGCTGTCGTAGATCGTCGCCAGGTCGTTGTCGAGCTTGCTGTCGACGTAGCCGGCCGCGTCGAGCCAGTGGCGCCCCCAGCGCTCGCCGTGGTGGGGCGAGGCGAGCAGCTCGTCGACGAGCCGCTCGTAGGCGTCGGGGCGGTCGTCGGCGACGAATGCCTCGACCCGCGCCGGGTCGGGGGGCAGCCCGACGAGGTCGAACGTCGCCCGGCGGACGAGCGCCCGCTTGTCTGCATCGGGCGAAAACGAAAGCCCCGCCGCCTCGAGCTTCTCGAGCACGAAGGCGTCGATCGGCGTCCGCACCCGGGCGGCGCCGGCGACGGCCGGGAGGTCGGCCTTCCGCGGCGGCTGAAACGCCCAAAAACCGCGGTCGGCCGCGGTGACCTGGGTCCGCGGCGGCAGCCTGACGATCGGCTCGGCGGCCGGCGCCCCCGCTTGGACCCAGCGCCGCAGCAATTCGACGGTGGCGGCATCGACGGCGTCCGCGCCCTCCGGGGGCATCTGCCCCCGGGCGACGAGGTCGACGAGCAGGCTCGCGTCGGGGTCGCCGCGCACCACCGCCGGCCCGCTCTCGCCGCCACGGAGGATCTCGGAGGCGGAGCGGAGGTCGAGCGCGCCTTCCAGCGCGTCGTCGCCGTGGCAGGCGTGGCAGTGCCGACGGAGCACCGGCAGCACGTCCGACTCGAACGACGGCGGCGGCAGGCCGGCATCGTCGCCGTCACCGCCACCTCGGCCGACCGATGACGCGATCAGCCAACCGGCCAGCAGCCACAGCCACGGCGAGCGCCGGATGGGCCGCATCGAGCGAACTCCTCGGCCGGAGGCGGGCTGGGGGACGACCACGACGCCACCAGTGAATATACCTATCCTGGGGGCCCTGCGATCCCGCTGCCACCCTTCCCGATCAACCTTTTCGGGGGGTGGTGCGTATACTTTATCATCGGTCTGGGTCGCTGCTTCTGGCTCCCTTCCGCGAGGTTCCATCCATGCGCACCGGCAATCCGACGCTCAACGACAAGACGTTCGAAAACTTCGGCGTTTTCCGGCGTGATCTCGCCGCCGAGCAATCCCCGGCGACGACGATGACCGTCCGCGGGACCGCGCAGAAGACGATGATCCTGCTCGTGATCGCATTCGCCTCCGCGTCGTTCACGTGGTCGAAGACGTTCGCCGCCGTCGAGGCCGACCCCGGCGCCGCGATGCCCTGGGCCCTCGGGGGAGCGGTCGTCGGCCTGCTGACGGCACTGGCGATCTGCCTGCGCCACTCCTGGGCGCCGACGCTTGCACCGGTCTACGCGGCGGCCGAGGGGTTGTTTCTCGGCGGCGTGTCGGCGAGCTTCGAGGCCCAGTATCCCGGGATCGTCATCCAGGCCGTCGGCGGCACGTTCGGCACGCTCGCCGGATTGCTGTTCGCCTACCAGTCGGGGCTCGTCAAGGCGACCGAGAACTTCAAGCTCGGCGTCGTCGCCGCGAGTTGCGGCATCGGACTGGTGTACCTGATGTCGATCCTCGGGTCGTGGTTCGGCTTCCCGATCCCGTTCATCCACTCCGCGGGCCCGATCGGCATCCTCTTCAGCCTCGCCGTCGTCGTGATCGCGGCGCTCAACCTCGTCCTCGACTTCGACTACATCGAGCAGGCATCCGACCGCGGGGCACCGAAAGAGCTCGAGTGGTACGGCGCGTTCGCGCTGATGGTGACGCTGGTCTGGCTGTACATCGAGATCCTCCGGCTGCTCTCCAAGCTCCGCAGCCGCGATTGACGGCTCCCCTGCGGCGAAGCGTCCACCGCAGCCCTCGCGCTCACCCCGGATCGCCCCGCGGGGCGCGGCGTCGCCGGCGGCGGTGCGTCCACGCTGCGGCGGCCACCCCGCCGGCGAGCTACACGATCGTGCTCGGCTCGGGGACCGCGTTGAAGCGCAGCTCGGTGACGCGCATCTGCCATTCGTTGGTGGCGCTGGCGAACTCCTGGATCGTCCAGAACCGGGTCGGGTCGCTCGGGTCGACCTGGAGCGCCGAGTAGTCGCCCCAGCGGTTGCGGCCGGCGCCGTCGAGGCGGCTGTAGTTGGCAAGGCCGGCCTGGAGGAGCTGCTCGGTGCCCCACGTCACGCTCGTGCCGTCGAACTGGCCGGCGATGGCGTAAGTGCTCACGTAGGTCGCGTCATCCGACCCGGAGAAGCCGATCGCGATCGCGCCCGACTCGTTGACGGCAATCGACGGGTAGTAGGCCCACAGGGCCGCGTTCGACAGCGGGACCGTTCCCTCGAATTCGAGCGTGTTGGTCGTCGCGTCGAGGCGGTAGACGACGGTCCGCGACTTGCCCCCGTCGTCGAACGAGTGCGCTCCCCAGATCTTGCCGTTGACGAGCACCGGAGACGCGCTGAAGCGCGCGTCGCCGGCATCGATGTTGTCGTTGGCCCCGAGCTGGGGGGCGTTGATGTCCCCCATCGACCTGGTCTGCGTCTGCACGAACCGGTTGCCGGTGAGCGTCGGGTTGGCGACCGCACCGCTGATCGTCGACACCTGGAGGAAGCTGTTGTTGAATCGCGACGCCAGGTAGCCGACGTTCGGCGAACTGTTGGAGTAGTCGTACACCGGATGGAGCGTGAAGCCGTTGCTGTCGACGAGCCGCGGCGACGGGGCCGCGGTGGTGTCGGCAAAGTACTTGTTGCCGGTCAGCGACGGGGCCCCGGCAGTAAGGCTCGCCTTGGGGATCGTCAGCACCGAGATCGACGTCGACGTCGTCCCGGCCACCCCGAACATGTTGTTGCTGATCGTCACCCAGTCACCGTTGATGCCGAGTGTCGGGTAGTCGGCCCAGCGCAGGTCGGTCGGATCGGCATCGAACCGGAACGCCCGCCAGTTGCCCGCCGAGGGATCGCTTCCCGTCGTGACGCCGACGAGGATCCCGCTGGTGGTCGACCGGAGGGAGTCGACCGCGGTCGCGAACCAGCGGCCGCTGTGGCGGTCGTACATCACACGCGGGTCGAACGAAAAGCTCTGCACGCTCCCGCCGCCCCCCGCGGCCAGGGCCGTGTTCCAAAAGCTGTCGAGTGACCGGGCCTCCTGCTGGACGCCGGTCTTGCCATACCGGGCGAAGCGCCCGTTGATCAGTTCGACGTAGTCGGAAGGGCCGATCGCCCCCATCGTGTCGGGCGGGATGAATCCCGACTGATTGATCGATGACCCGTTGAAGTTCGCACCGAGCGTGAAGCTCGGCGCCTGGGCAAGCGCCCCGCCGTCGGGCGCGCTGGCCGCGCAGGCGAGGAGCGCCAGGGCGATGGCACGGTGGATCGGTCGGCGCATATGGCTCCCTCCGAAGGCTGCCCGCGGCCCATGCGACCACGGTGCGACCGAACGCAGTGCAAATCCGGCGCCAATGGGACCGACAATCGCGATAGCCGGTTGCGGGGCGCTTTCCGCAGGGCACACAACGGAGCCGTGCCCTTACTCTGGCGGAGCCCGCCCCGCCGCCGGAGCGAATCGCCCCCACTGCGCTGTAGTGATTCGCTCCGGCCTCCGTCGTGGCAGCTTGCCTGGGAATGAATTCCCTGCTGTCGGTTCGCACCGTGACCTGTGTTCCGATACACCGGTTTCCATCGCACTGACTACACTCGCGCCCAACCCGAACCACGACCGGAAGGAATCGCGATGCGAGCGGGCTGGTGGCTGGTGATATCGCTCCTGCTCGCGACAGCCGTGGCGACCGTCGCCAACGCGGCCGACGGGAAGCGCCCCGATGTCCTGGTGATCCTCACCGACGACATGCGCCCCGACGCGCTGGGCGTCGTGCAGCGCGAGCAGGGGGATCGCGCGCTGTTCCCCTGGTTCCAGACGCCCCACCTCGACCGGCTCGCCGCCGAGGGCTGCCGGTTCGCCAACGCCTTCGTGACCACGTCGCTCTGCTCGCCGAGCCGGGCCTCGCTGATCTCCGGCCGCTACGCCCACCGCCACGGCGTGCGCGACAACTTCACCGACTACCCCGCCGCCCTGCCGGGCTACCCGCGCCGCCTCCAGGAGGCGGGCTACGAGACGGCGTACATCGGTAAGTGGCACATGGGGGAAAACGACGACCAGCGCCGCCCCGGGTTCGACTTCTGGATGAGCCACAAGGGCCAGGGTGCCTACCACGACAACGAATTCAACGTGGACGGCGAGCGGCGCGTGATCCCCGGGTATTACACGACCGTGGTCACCGACGCGGCGCTCGACTGGCTCGCCCGGCCCCATGACAAGCCCTGGCTCCTCGTCGTCGGCCACAAGGCGCCCCACGGTGGGCCGATCGTCCCCGAGGAACGCTACGCCCACGCCTTCGACGACCACCCCGTCGTCAAGCCGGCGAGCGCCGAGAGCTACCGGGCGGCCGACGGCAAGCCGGAGTGGCTCGAGCGCTCCTACCCCACCTGGCACGGCCTCGGCGGGCCGCTCTACGGCCAGCAGGAGTACGGAAAGTTCGTCCGCGTTTACCTCGGTTGCATCGCCTCGGTCGACGACAGCGTCGGCCGGATCATCGAGCGGCTGCGCGACACCGGCCGGCTCGACGACACGGTCGTGATCTTCACCAGCGACAACGGCTTCGCCCTCGGCGAGCACGGCCGCGTCGACAAGCGCACCGCCTACGAGGAGAGCATCCGCGTGCCGCTGCTCGTCCGCTATCCGCGCCGCGCTCGCCCCGGCAGCGTGGTCCGGTCGATGGTCCTGTCGCTCGATCTCGCCCCGAGCATCCTCGACCTGTGCGGGCTCCCTCCCCTCCCCGATGCCGACGGCCGCTCGTGGGCGCCGTTGCTCGCCGGCGACGCCAGCGGCTGGCGGACGTCGTTCCTCTACCACTACGACTACGAGCGGCAGTTTCCCTTCACCCCCAACGTCCGCGCGGTGCGCACGGCCGACTGGAAATACATCCGCTACCCGCACGGCGACGGCGGCCCCGACCGCCACGCCGCCGAGCTCTACGACCTTCGCACCGACCCGCTCGAGATGCGAAACCTCGCCGCCGATCCGGCCCACGCAGCCGACGTCGCCCGGCTCGCCGCCGAGCTCGTGCGGCTCCAGGAGCGCCACGGTGCCCTGCCCGACCGGCTCCCGCTCGACGAGGGGATTCGAAACGAGCTGCCGAAGTTCTGACACGGCTCGTCCCGAGCCCGCCGATCCCGTGGAGGACCTCGGATGACAGGGCACGCCCCCCGCGAGTTCGACATCGTCGTCCACGGCGCGAGCGGATTCGTCGGCCGGCTCGTGGCCGGGCACCTCGCTCGGCACGCGCCCGCAGGCGTGCGGATCGCCCTCTCCGGGCGAAGCGCGGAAAAGCTCGCCGCCGTGCGCGCCACGCTCCCCGGCGCCGCCGACTGGCCGATTGTCGTCGCCGATGCCGCCGACGCGGCCGCGCTCCGCGCTCTCGCCGCCCGGACGCGCGTCGTCGCGACCACGGTCGGCCCCTACGCCCGCCACGGCGTGCCGCTGGTGGAGGCGTGCGCCACCGCCGGCACCGACTCCGTCGACCTCACCGGCGAGGTGGTGTTCGTCAGGGAGTGCATCGACCGGTTCCACGGCGCCGCCCGGACGTCGGGCGCGCGGATCGTCAACGCCTGCGGGTTCGACTCGATACCCTCCGACCTCGGCGTCTGGATCACCGCGCGGCGGGCCGCGGCCGACGGCGCCGGCACGCTCGGCGCGACGGCGCTGGTGATGCGGAAGGCAAAGGGGGGATTCAGCGGCGGCACGATCGACTCGCTCCGCCAGCAGCTGCGGATGACGGGCGCCGACCCCGCCCTCGCGCGGCTCGTCGCCGATCCGTTCGGCCTCGACCCGGTCCGGCGGGCGCCGTCGGCCGGCGGCTGGCCGTTGCGCGACGCCGACGTCGCCTGGCCGCGCCACGACCGGAGCCTCGGCGAGTGGGTCGGCCCGTTCGTGATGGCCCCGTTCAACACGCGGATCGTCCGCCGGTCGCACGCGCTGCTCGATGGCGGTTATGGCCCCGACTTCCACTACCAGGAGCTCGTCGGGTTCGGCACGTCGCTCGCTTCTCCGCTACGGGCCCTGGCGATGACGCTCGGCTTCGGTGCCCTCGTCGCCGGCCTCGGCTTCGGCCCCACGCGCCGGCTCCTCGACCGGCTCCTCCCGGCCCCCGGGGAAGGTCCGGACGACGAGGCCCGGGCCAACGGCATGTTCGCGCTCGACATCGTCGCCGGCACGACCGGCGGCACGCGCTACCGCACGCGCGTCGCGGCCCAGGGGGATCCCGGCTACGCGGCGACGTCGCTGATGCTCGGCGAAAGTGCGCTGGCGCTGGTCGTGAACCGCGACCGGCTGCCGGACCGTGCCGGCGTGCTCACGCCGGCGACGGCCTTCGGAGACGTGCTCGTCGACCGGCTCCGCGCCGCCGGGATGACGTTCGTAACGACGGCGATTCCCACCACCGCCCGGTCCGGGTGAGCGCCGGGGGACCGCGGGCTTGTCGTCGGGCGCGACTCGGCATGGGTCGCGCGGTTCGGGTGCGATAGGCTACCGCGACGTGCTCGACGGCCGCGAGGTCTGGGTGGCGAACCACGTCTCCGACTCGGTGAGCGTGATCGACACCGCTCCGGGGAGCCCGACCCGGTTCCGCGTCGTCGCCACGGTCCAGGACATCGAGAGATCGTCAATGCCGCCGGCGACAATCCCTCGACGGCGCTCGTCGCGGTCAACGCCGCCGACGGCACCGTCTTCCAGGCCTGGGGCGACGCCCGCGGGGCGACCTTCACCGGCACCTGGATCCAGGCCGACGACGGGGCGCTCGTGTCGCGGGTCTCGATCACGGGGGCCGACGGCAACCGCTTCGACCTCTCGATCCGCCATCGCCTGTCCGGCGCCGACACGATGACGATCACGCTCGAGCTTCCCGAGCCGATCGTCGTCGAGATGGTCCGCGCCGGCGACTGACGCCGCGCGTGCCGGCCGGGCGGGCGCCGCCTCGGTAGCCCGACGCCGCCGGATGGGCACGGGTGACCCTGTCGGCGGCAGGCGCTCGACCCCGGTCGGTCAGCGCTTCAGCGCGAGGACGAGCACGCCGGTGGCGACGAGGACGATCCCCGCCCACTCCCTCGCCGCGGGCCGCTCGTGGAGGAACAGGAATGCGAACACCGCCACGAGCACCACGCTGAGCTTGTCCACCGGCGCGACCTTCGACGCCTCGCCCATTTTCAGCGCGCGGAAGTAGCACACCCACGACGCCCCCGTCGCCATCCCGGACAGCGCCAGGAAGAGGAGCGTCTTCGCCGGGAGCGTGAGGGGATCACGCCCCTTTCCCGTCGCCCAGACGAACGCCGCCAGGAGCACGAGGATGATCGCCGCCCGCACGAGCGTGGCGAGGTCGGAATCGATCCCCTCGACGCCGATCTTGGCGAAGATCGCCGTCAGCGCCGCGAAAGCCGCCGACAACAGCGCCCACACGAACCAACTCGACGTCGCTTCCATGGATCGCTCCCGCCATGAACGTGTCTCGGTCGCTCGCCAGCCGGCAGCTTACCGACCGGGCCGGCGCACGGCCGCGGCCCGGACACCGGCGACACCCGCGCTGCCCCGGCCGCGCACGGGGCGGTGAATTGCCACGCCGCGCCAGGTGCATTACAGTCGACCGCGCGACGGACCGGGCGGGGCGGCCGTCGTCGCCGATCGGCGCGGGCCGTCGGGGCTGCCCGAGGCACCGCCCCGGCACGCGGCGTGCGTGCCTGCCATTCTTCCCCGTCTCCGACCTCCGGCGGCCATCATGACCCATCCCGCGCCCTCGTCGATCGGCTGGTTGCCCGGTGCCGTGGTCCTCCTCGCGGCCTGCGCCGGCGCCGCCGGCGAGGTCGAACAGCGCTTCCTCGCCGAAGGAGTGACCCGCCGCATCGGCGGCTACCGCCCGATCCGCGCGCCGATGGATCAGGAAGCGGGCATCGTGAAGGTCGCGCCGGAAGGGCTCGTGCGGCCGGCCTACGGCCTGCTCACGCTCGGTGAATCGTCGTGGGCGTTCGTCATCGACCAGCCCGAGGAGGGTCCGGGCCGGCTGTGGGTCGACACCAACGCCGACGGCGACCTGACGAACGATCCGGCGACGACATGGGAGCCGAAGCAGCAGGGCGATTCGACGACCTATTCCGGGACCGCGACGATAAACCTCGGCGACGGCAACGTCGGCAGCATCGGCGTGTACCGCTTCGATCCCAACGACCCGCGCCGGGCCCAGCTGGCCAACGTCCTCCTCTGGTACGTCGACTTCGGCCACGAGTACGCCTTCGAGATCGACGGCGAGAAGCTGACGACGTTCACGGCCGGTACGCCCGACGCGGAGGCGACGTTGCCGATCGACCGCAACGGCGACGGCGACATCAGCCGCAACTACGAGGTCGCCACGATCGGCAAGCCGTTCAACTTCACCGGGTCGACGATGGTGTTTTCGCTCGCCGACGGCCGGCTCACGCTCGCCCCGGCCGCCGAGGAACTGCCGCGCCGGCCCCTGCCCCCCGACCTGCGGATCGGGCAGCCGGCGCTGGCCTTCTCCGCCACCGACCTCGCCGGCGCCTCGATCG
>Ga0194129_10000326_pt1 | contig 95046 bp, 93 predicted proteins | sample TA2KigCa35mmetaG_FD_150862 | JGI IMG/M metagenome (GOLD analysis project Ga0194129, IMG submission 150862) | Freshwater microbial communities from Lake Tanganyika, Tanzania - TA2015038 Kigoma Deep Cast 35m | ecosystem: Environmental > Aquatic > Freshwater > Lake | place: Tanzania: Lake... | reverse complement strand
TCGCAGCAGCTCTTTTTAATTAGGCTGGGTCAAAATATTTAGGAAAACCTAACCATGCTTAATCTGGTCCGCGCCATCGACTCTCTTAACAAGTCCATTGGCCACTCGTTCGCCTGGTGTGTTCTGGTACTTACCGCCAGCACCTGCTTCGAAGTCTTTATGCGCTACGTGCTCAATTCGCCTACCGTCTGGGCCTTTGACATGAGCTACATGCTCTATGGCGCGCTTTTTATGATGTCTGGCGCCTATGCCCTATCGCGTGGCTCTCATGTGCGTGGTGACTTTATCTACCGCAAGTGGAAGCCCACCACCCAGGCGCGGCTCGACCTGGTTCTCTACATCTTTTTCTTCTTCCCCGGTATTTTCGCCATGGTCTACACCGGGTCTCAGTATGGTTTTCAGTCGGCCAGTATCCTGGAATCCAGTGTGAATAGCCCCGCCGGCGTTCCCGTCTGGCCGCTTAAGCTGGTGATCTTTGTGGCGGGCGTCACCCTGGCGCTTGGCGGAATCGCCGAAGTGATGCGCTGCATTATTTGTATCCGTGAGGGCAAATGGCCTGGGCGGGAGGGTGATGTCGAAGAACTCGAGGTAGTTTTGCAGCAGGAACATGGAAATAAGGAAGCCGCATGAGTGATCCCGTTATCGCCCTGGTAATGCTGGGGCTCTTTATCCTCGTTATTTTTCTGGGCTTTCCTATTGCCTTCACGCTGATGGCAATGGGCATAGGATTTGGCATGTACGCCTACTGGGATCCTGCCTCCGCCATTCTCGAAAATCGAATCTTTTATCTCTTTGTTCAGAACACCTTTAGTGTTATGAATAACGACGTCTTGATCTCGATCCCGCTCTTTTTGTTCATGGGCTATATCATCGAACGGGCGAATATTCTGGATCGTTTGTTCCTGAGTCTTCAGGTGGGTCTTCGGTTTTTGCCTGGTTCCATGGCGGTGGCAGCCCTAGTTACCTGCGCCCTGTTTGCTACCGCAACGGGAATTGTGGGTGCAGTGGTAACGCTTATGGGGCTTATTGCTTTGCCCGCCATGCTAAAGGCAGGTTACGACCAAAAGCTCTCCAGTGGCGTCATTACCGCGGGGGGTACCCTAGGCATCCTTATTCCCCCCTCTATTCTCTTAATTGTCTATGCGGCCACCGCAAGTGTCTCTGTTGTCAAGCTATACGCGGCCGCCTTGATTCCTGGTTTTCTGCTGGCTGGTCTTTATGTGGTCTATGTAATCACACGCGCAGTGATTAACCCATCGCTTTGCCCAAAGCCTAAAGATGTTGCCACCTATACAGTGCTCGAGAGCGCTTTAATGGTTCTCAAGGCCTTTGTGCCTTTGTTTGCGCTGATTATGGCGGTACTAGGAAGCATCTTGTTTGGTCTTGCAACGCCGTCAGAGGCGGCTGCCATGGGGGCACTTGGCGGCATTATTCTGGCAGTCGCCTATCGTGCCTTTAGCTGGACCCGTCTCCGTGAGTCGGTCTATCTCACGGCCCGAACCACAGCAATGGTCTGCTTTTTGTTCGTGGGTGCAGCCACCTTCTCGTCGGTGTTCTCGTACCTGGGCGGCGAGCATATCGTTAAAGACGCCATTATGGCGCTTGACCTAACGCCTGTGCAGTTTCTGCTGCTTGCGCAGTTGATTATCTTTATTTTGGGATGGCCTCTTGAGTGGTCAGAGATCATTGTTATCTTTGTGCCGATATTCCTGCCGCTCCTGCCCATATTTGATGTCGATCCCATTCTGTTTGGAATCCTCATTGCCATCAACCTGCAGACGTCATTTTTAACGCCACCTATGGCAATGTCGGCGTATTACCTCAAAGGGGTGGCCCCGCGAGACCTGCAACTATGGACCATCTTTAAGGGCTGTTTTCCGTTCGTGGGTTTGGTGATTCTTACCTTAGCGCTGACCTATGCCTATCCCAGCCTGGTCACCTATCTGCCTGATCAGTTCTTTGGGCAGGCCAAAGAGATTCCCTACGATCCCAACGATGAGTCGGTGGTGGACCCCAATATCTTCAAGAGCCTCTAATGTCAGGCGTTAAGCCGACGACCGAGTTTCTGGTCGAAGACTGGAGATCTGCCTTCGTTTCGGGTCGTCTTGATATTCGATCTACGCTGGGCGCGCATGGTGCCTTTGTTGAAATGGCGGATCACGAGGTGGCGGCCTTTGTTGCCCTGGGTGAGGCAGAGCGTAATGCTCAGATTGACACCCTGGAGCAGGTCAAGCAGTCCGGCCAACAGCCAGGGGCCCTTTATGGGGTTTCTGTTGGCCTCAAAGATATTGTCGATACCGAAGACTTTCCTACTTCCTACGGCAGCCCGATCTACGAAGGCCGTTATGCCATTGCTGACGCCACCGTTGCCCGACGGATTCGGCGTGCTGGTGGTCTGATTCTTGGAAAGACAGCCACCACTGAGTTCGCGACCTTTCACCCTGCAAAGACCCGCAACCCCCACAACCCACGGCATACGCCAGGTGGGTCCTCCAGCGGATCTGCCGCGGCCGTTGCAGCCGGATTTGTACCCGTGTCCATAGGTACACAGACCAATGGTTCGGTCATTCGGCCGGCGTCATTTTGTGGGGTCTATGGGTTTAAGCCGAGTTTCGGGCTGATTCCGCGTACAGGTATCTTTGAGACGTCGCCTTCTCTAGACCAGGTGGGTTTTTTTGGTAGAAGCCTTGAAGATATGGCTGCACTGGCCCAGGTTGTGTCGGGCGATGACGGTCGCGACCCCGCAACAAAGGGGCGGTCTCCGCACCGCTTCTTCGATATCTGCAGTGAAGACTTTCCGATTCCTCCTCGGTTCTGCTTTGTGCATACCCCCTGGTGGGACCAGGTGGCGCCCGATGCCCGTGAGGCCTATGAGGCATTTCTAGAGCTCATGGGGTCTGATATCGACAAGCTTGTTCTTCCTGATGTGGTGAACAAGGCGGTCGACTGGCACTCGGTTGTCTACGAGGCTGAGCTTGCTGCGTCTCTGACCAGAGAATGGAGCCACCATAGGCAGCAGCTAAGTTCTGGGCTGCAGGCCCGGCTTGAAAAAGCCCAGGGCATTAAGGCAGTAGACTATCTCATGGCCCAGTCTCGAATAGACCACGTGACAGATGCATTTGGTGAGTTTTTCGACATCTACGATGCCATCCTCTGTCCCGCAGCGCTCGGCACCGCCCCCGAGGGGCTCTCGTCAACCGGTAACCCGATTATGCAAACGGTGTGGACCTTTGGCGGTCTGCCCTGTGTAAGCCTCCCCTTTCTAAGCGGGGAAAACGGCCTTCCGCTTGGGGTGCAGGCGGTCGGCCCTTACCTACAAGACGGGCGGTTACTGCGCGCCTTGCGTTGGCTTGTGCGTACCTTTGACCAAAGGAGTAGCGAATGACATCTACTAAAAATACCGATAGCGAATCCGGGCGTACCTTAGAAACTAAGAAAACCAAGCTGGGGGGGTTTATTGGCCTAGCCCTTCTTTTGGCTTTTTTTACGCCTTATGTCGTCAAGCTTCCCCAGATCGATATCACACTTATTTTGATTGGTGGCATGGTGCTCGCCATCGTGGACTTCATCACGGAGCACAAAGACTAAGGCAGAGACTAAGGTTTATTAAGGCTGGGTACCGCCCTCGGTGGCCGTGTTTTGGCCACTGCGGGTTCGCAAACCCTTAAGAATAAGAAGCGCAGCAACGCCCACAGCCATCACCCACAGTGAAATATGCACTGCCTCTTTGCTTGCCGCGTAGCTAATACTTGAGTAGGCAAGGTAGCCGCAGGCCAGGCAGAACAAGATTGGAGTGATGGGGTAGAGCGGAACCCGAAAGATATCGGCTGCGGTGGTGTTGCCCGATGCGTCGCGCCAGCGTGCAATGAAAAGCGAAATGCCTACGAGAAATAAGAAGCTCCAGAACACCGGAGCCGTGAACTCCACCATGGCCTCAAAGCCATCGGCCTGAAAGGCACCAAAGACAATTAAGGCCAGGGCAATGGCGGCCTGCACGAGATGCGCCGTGACCGGTGTTCCCCGGTCCGCCTGCCACTGGCCCAGACCCCTTAGGGAGACCCAGTCTTTACCCAGGGCATGGTTGGTGCGCGCCCCCACGATCATGGTGGAGTTGATGCTGGTGAGGGCTGCAATTGCCACCAAAAGACCCAGCGCCTTTTCAGCCCAGGGGCCTAAAAAGATGCCTAGAACATCGGCCCCAGCAGCCTTACTGGCGGCCAGACCTGAAAGACCAAGACCGAAGAGAAGCGCGATATTTACCAGCAGATAAATACCGGTAATGACGGCCAGGCTGATGACTAGAACGCGCACGATCGCCCGGGGCCCTCCCTTTACCTCTGAGGAAATATAGGCCGCCTCATTCCATCCCCCGAAGGTGAGAAGTACAAAGACCATCGCGAGACCCAGGAGTCCCATGGGCGGTGTTGTGGCAAAGGCAGCGGTGGGAATGGTCTCGGGACGGGCCGCGGAAAACCCTGCCACGACGATAGCGGCGAGGCCGGTGAGCAGCAGGATAACAAGAACCGTTTGGATACGGCTGGACGCATGCAGGCCCACCAGGTTGGTCGTTGTGAGTACTGACACAATGCCAAAGGCCCAGAGTGCTGAGGAGTACTCCCCGAGGCTAAATACCCTGGTCATGTAGTCGCCAAACACAAAGGCTAAAAGGGCGATTGAACCGGTATTAATGACCATGGCCTTTGCCCAGGCGTAGAGAAAGGAAACATCCTTTCCAAAGGCGCGAGTAAGAAAGTGATAGTCGCCTCCGGTATGCGGATACCGGGTGCAGAGTTCTGCATAGACCAAGGCACCTGCAAGTGAGATTACGGCCCCAGCCACCCATACCGTTACCAGCCAGCCTGCATCTTGGGTGATTCCAGCCACCATGCTTGGGGTCTTAAAGATACCGGCCCCGACCACGATCCCCACCACAATGGAAATCGCAGCCAGGGCCTTGAGTACCTTTTGCGGCTCAGATGTCTGACTTGAGGTGTTGGAAGGGGTGGACATGGTCGGCGGGCCTTTTTTATGGGAGTTGAATGACGGGGTAACACATTCGTGCGAAAGTTTTGGACTGACGGGAGTAGAGCATTACCACAACGGGGTCTTAAAAAAGCAGACAGTTAACGCTGTCCGGAGAACTCCACAGCGGGGGCTGTGGTGATCAACTGGCCCGTAAGCTGCCGTCCACTGACGGTGGCAGTAACAGACACTTTGGATTTCTTGTCCGCTGTAGGATACTCGAACCGCATTTCTGCGCCATGCATACGGGCGGACTCTATGGGAATGGTCTGGCCGTTGATGGTAATGGTGCCCTGGAGCATTTGGTATTTTTGGGTGACCTTGAGCTGGGCTGGCTTGGTCTGCCCAGGAATCTTCAGGGACCAGTCGCCCGCGACCTGGGCCGGTACCACCCAGTAGAAGCCTCGTGCCACTGAGGTTTGAATGTTTTGGTCAGCCTCCCAGTCTCCCATGTCGAAGGAATGCGAGGCCACCCTGGTGCCCGGTTTCATTTTCAGGATGATGGGCCGCAGTCGAAGATTGAGGTCGGGCAGCAGGTAGAGCGTTACCACGTTTGCCTTGGAGAAATCTTCTACGAAGATATCCCCACGAATGATCTTGACCTTGCCGCCCACACCAGCGCGCTCGGCATTACGCTGGGCGAGGGAAGCCATGTCGGGGTTGAACTCAATGCCCACAGCCTGGGCACCGAACTGGCGGGCTGCAGCAATAGCGATCTTGCCATCGCCTGCGCCGAGGTCGTAGACGAGATCGTCTGAGGTAACACCGGCGGTCATGAGCATTCGATTGACCATTTCATCGGGGGTGGGCACCCAGATGACGTCTTTACCTTCCTGCCCGACTGATGGCCGGTATTTATCATCACCGAGTTGCTGCTGCGCAGACACACAGCCATTGGCAAGAACCAGGGCGGAGAGAAGTACACCACTACATAAGCTTCTAAGGGAGAGGCTGAACATGAACAATTCCTTTGAGGGGGGATAATGAACAGAAGGCTAAGCGTACCGCAAGCGCGAAGGGAGGGGGATTGGACGCTATTTTCCTGGTCACGGCACCTTTTTTCGGACTGGTGTTAATGGGCTATATTGCCGCAAGGGCAGGAATGGTGCCACTGTCGGCGATCCCAGGGCTTAACGGCTTTGTGCTGTATTTTGCCCTTCCTTGCATGCTTTTTGAGTTTGGGTCAAAAACTCCATTTGAGAAATTAGTAGATCCCCGAGTAGCCTTGGTCTATCTGGCCACGGGCCTCATTCTGGTGGGGCTGGCCGTAGCCTGGGCGCGTCGTAGGGGGCTTTCCTTGAAGGACGGGGCCTTTGGGGCGATCACGGCCGCCTTTCCAAATGCCGGATTTATTGGGGTGCCGCTTTTGGTCACGCTCATGGGTGCCGAGGCGGCCGGGCCCTTAATACTAATGATTATCATTGACATGGTGTTTATCTCGTCTGGCTGTCTAGCTCTGGCTGAGTCGGACCATAAGGGCGGCGCCTGGACGACGTTGGTCTCTTCTTTTAAGGCGATTGTGCGAAACCCCATGCCGATTGCCATTGTTGTGGGAGCGGCTTCCTCTTGGCTCGGAATCACTCTATATGGGCCGGTAGAGAAACTAGTGGGGCTCTTAAGCAATGCCGCCTCGCCCGTGGCACTTTTTACCATTGGGGCTGTGCTTTGGCGTTCCGCGGTCTATGCCCAGCGGGCCGATTTTCAGCATCAGCCCTACCTGGATGTTGTGGTTTTAAAGTTATTGGTACATCCCCTACTAATCTGGGTGCTTGGCATGGCACTGATCTCCCTAGCCTATGGTCCTGATCCGAAGACCTTGGCAGTCATGGTCTTGTGTGCGGCGCTGCCTTCTGCGAGCAATGTCTCTTTGCTTGCAGAGCGCTTCGGTGCGGACAATAGCCGGATCGCCCGTATTATCCTGGTGACTACCGTGGTGTCCTTTTTCAGCTTCTCGGTGGTCGCCTGGCTCATGGGCGTGGAGGCATAAAAAAGAGAGGAACAGTGTGAATAGCCAGAGACGTCATTGGATTGGAAGGGGCCCTGGTGCTTGAGGACCCCAGGGTAAAGTCTCGCGCGGCGCGCACTGCTGGCTTTGATAGCAACATTGGGAAATACACGAGCCTGGCCTTCTTGGAGGCCGAAAAGCTTGCCTTTTAGGGGCTTTTTCGCACTACCTGCGGCAGGCCGGATCGTTCACGATGATTTGCAGCTCTGGGCATTCATGGTTTGATCTTCATCAAAGCAGGTAAGGGGACGTGACGGCACACTGAAAGTGTGGAAACCCCGTCTATACCTCCTACAACTCTTCGATCTCCTCTATCTCTTCTATCTGCCGCTTGATGGCGAAAGGGAGTACTAAACGTGACCCATCTCATTTCAAGTGACCTCCTTCGCCAGTTTGATGTGCCTGGGCCAAGGTACACCTCTTACCCGACTGCAGACCGGTTTGTCGAAGCATTTACACAAGAGAATTATATCCAGGCTCTGACACAGCGAAGAGGGTCTGGCCAGTCCTTCCCCCTGTCTTTGTATTTACATATTCCTTTTTGCGAGTCGGTGTGTTACTACTGCGCCTGCAATAAAGTGGTAACTCGCCAGCACGGGCGGGCTATGTCTACGTAGGCATGGACCACTTTGCCCTGCCCGACGATGCCCTAGCGGTTGCGAAAAGACAGGGAAGGCTGCATCGCAACTTTCAGGGCTACAGCACCCAGCCGGACTGCGACCTTATTGCTCTGGGCTTATCGGCTATCGGACGCATGGCAGGCAGCTACAGCCAGAACGCCAAAACAATCGAGGAATACAAAGATGCGCTAGACCAAGGCCGCCTGCCGATCGTGCGTGGCATGGCCATGTCTCGGGACGACCTGATTCGCAAGGCGGTAATCATGTCTGTCATGTGCCAAGGCGAGATTGACTTTCAGGCCTTCGAGACGAGCTATCTCATCGACTTAAAGAGCTACTTTGCTGCTGAGCTGGAGTCTCTGGAGGACCTTGCAGACCATGGGCTTGTAGTCATAGAGCCTGCAGGAATCCAAGTGACCGAATTAGGCTGGTTCTTGGTGCGGGCTATTGGTATGGTCTTTGACAAATATCTGCAGGCCGATCGCGACCGCGCGCGTTTCTCGAAGATTATTTGAGGCTGTCTCTGTTCCGAGTTGTATTCGATTCGGCTTTTCTGTCTTTTGCCAGTCGTTGTTGTTTTCTGCTGACTCGTACGGCGATCACAATCCGCCACAGGGCAATGGTGAGAAAGTAGGAGATTACTGCTCCCACCACGGCGAAGATAGACAGACCCAGAAACATGGGCTTAGCGACATCGCCCACCGCATGCCAGCTAAATAATGAGGCGGGTTCGGTCGGGAGCACGGTGCCTTCCATGGCCGCTATCGAGGCGGGGTCAGGAGGCTGCCCGAGGATCAGGGTTCCCAGTTGATAGGCCAGAATAAAGATCGGCGCATAGGTAAATGGGTTTGATATCAGCGTGCTAAAGATTGCAACAGGAATATTGGCGCGAAACAAAATGGCACAGACCACAGCGCCGACGCTCTGCAGAACCGGAATAAGAAAACCCCAGAACACCCCGATAGCAACGCTTTTGGGTACGGTTCGGCGGTTGAACTGCCAGAGCCAGGGACGATGTAGCAAAGGGCCAAGCCAGCGCAGCAGGCGGCTGGAGTGAATGGTTTCGGGTGCGGGCAGCCACTTGCTCACAAACTTCTTCATCGTGGCCGGGATTTTGTCAGGAAATGTGACGTTGTGGGGTCTTCATGGCGAAGTTTTTTCGCAGGCCCAGAGCAGGGTAACCCCGCCATCGGAGGGCATTATTTTAGACATATTGCGGCAGGTATCTGCAAGGCAGAGACTGAAGTCTTCGGTAAAAAACGACCGCGACAGTCGTAATGTGGGCAGAGCCACCTGCGCAGGTTGGTACTGGAACCAGCCATCGATTAACTGGCTGTCGGGCCCGGGTTCCATACCGGCCCCAGATCCCTTTACGCGCGCCCGCACAGGCACCAGCAGGATACCGGAATCTTCCCCTTGACCCGCCCGAACCTGAGCATCACGGGCCACCCGGTAGTCTTCTTCCCAGCGCTGCTTCTCAATGGAATGGGTCCAGGCGAGCGTAAAGGATTCTGTGGGAATGAATACGGTTGTCGCTGGGCTCATGGCAGCCTCCAGGGCAAGGCAGATACCCAGTATGCTGCTGCCTACGGTCGCCACTCCCCGTGAACCCTGCCTACGGGGTTGGGGGTGCGATCTGCCCCGCTGCGATACGCCGCTGCCGCCAGTAGTGCCAGGCTATCAAAAGGGCCACCAGGCCAAGCCCGATTTCGTCGGTTATTGGCAGGGCGACCACCAACAGGCTTGCGGCACCAATCGCCCATAGCCTCTCCCACCAGGCCAGAGGCCCAAGGAGAAACCCGATAGCCCCAGCCCCCCACATGCCAATGGCCACCAGCGCCTTGAAGACGATCCAGGTGGTATCGAGCCAGGTGCCTGCCTGCAGCATGAGCGCTGGGCTATAGACAGCCATATAGGGAACAATAAATCCCGCAATGGCAACGCGTATGGCCTGCAGACTGATCTTCAGCCCCCGCTCTTTGGCAATCGGCGCGGCGGCGAAGGCCGCAAGGGCCACCGGCGGCGTGAGGTCTGCCATGATGCCAAAGTAAAAGACAAACATGTGCGAGACGATCAGGGGCACTCCCAGTTCAAGCAGTATGGGCGCGGCCAACGAACTGGTAATGATGTAGTTGGGGATCGTGGGAATGCCCATGCCAAGCACCAGGCAGGTGATCATGGTGAGAAAAAGCGCCAGAAAGAGGCTCTGCTCCCCAATGCCGATGACCTTGCCACCCACTTCGGCCGCAACCCCTGTAAGGTTGATGACACCGATGATGACCCCTACCAGGGCGCAGGCAATGCCTACCGGCAGGGCATGCCGGGCCCCTTCCACCATGGCCTTGAGGGCCAAGGACCGTGTGTCTTGCCCCTGGCGCACGGCATAGCTCAGGCCAATAAGCAGGAAGATGACAACAAAAAAGATGCCCACCCCGTAGGCAAAAAATCCCGAGCAGCCTATGCCTAGCAGGATCCAAAAGACCATGCGTAGCGGCAGACTCGGTAGGCCTGAGGCAACACAGACTCCGAATATCAGAATGATGGTGAGCGCCAGGCCAACGCTGCCCGAGAATAAGGGCGTAAATCCGGAGAAAAGCAGGCCGACCAGGCCTGCCAGTGGAATGATGAGATACCACTGCTTCTTGATAGCGGCAAAGGGGTCGGGGCACTGGTCTTTGGGAAGCCCGAGCAGCGAGCACCGGCCGGCCTCGAGATGCACCATCCAGAAGGCGGTGGTGAAATAGAGCAAGGCAGGAATGAGCGCTGCGATACAGATCTGCAGGTACGGCACATTAATAGTCTCGGCCATGATGAACGCCACAGCGCCCATCACGGGGGGCATGATCTGCCCCCCCATGCTTGAGGTTGCCTCTACGCCCCCGGCAAAGGCTGGTCGATAGCCAAATTGCTTCATCAGGGGAATGGTGAGTTGGCCGGTGGTGACGACGTTGGCCACTCCCGACCCATTAATCGTTCCCATCAGCCCGGAGGAGATCACCGCAACCTTTGCAGGGCCGCCACGGGTATGCCCCACCGTACCCATAGCGAAGTCGGTGAATAGCCGGATCATACCGGCTTGCTCGAGAAAAGCGCCAAAGAGAATAAAGAGAAAAATATAGGTGGAAGAGACATAGGTTGGCGTGCCAAAAATACCTTCTGTGCCAAAGCCCAGGGTGCCCACGACCTGATCAAGACCGAAGCCCCGGTGGGCCAGTGCGCCGGGCAGGTATTCTCCAAACATGGCGTAGGCCAAGAAAACCGCGCAGATGATCGGCAGTCCAAGCCCCATGACGCGTCGGGCAGCTTCAAATACCAATACGATGGTGACGATTCCTACCACCCAGTCGGCGGGGATGAGTTCGCCGGCGCGCACGGTAAGGTCGGCCTCGTAGATCCAGTGATAAAAGCTCAGTCCAAACCCTGCCCAGGCCAATACCCACGAAATTGGGCCAGTGCGCCGGCCCTCTTGAGGCGATGCGGGATAGATCAGGTAAATAAGCAGAAGCAAAAAACCTACATGAAAGGCGCGAATCACCTGGCTTGAGAGCGGGTGAAACGAGGACATGACGAGCTGGAAGAGGCAGAAGGCAACCGCCACCCAGAAGATGGGCTTGGTCTTGTTCTGCGTGAAATAACTACCGAGAGCGGTATCGGTCACGTATCTGTCCCTTGGAGGCCCACCTAGAGAAACGCCCCGCCTTCCTTTCGGGAAAGCGGGGCGGGACCACGGACTCTTCGAGGGTTTACTTTAGAACACCCACTTCACGGTAGTAGCGCTCAGCGCCTGGGTGGAGCGGTACGGGCATTCCTTTTGTGGCATTGGGCCGTTGCATTGCCTTCGCGGCGTTGTGGGCGGCATGCATCGTATCAAGGTTGTCATACAGGGCCTTGGTCATTTGATAGGCAAGCTCATCCGACACGCCCGTATGGGTCACCAGGAAGTTGGGGATCGCTGCCGTAGGAATATCGGTGGTCTGCCCGGTGTAGGTATTGGCTGGAATAACCGTAGGCTGGTAGGCAGGATCACCGACCTTGGCCACAACATCGGCAGGGATAGGAATAACCACGATCTTGATTGCGGTGGACAGGTCACGGATGGAGGCAACCCCAAGCCCCGCAGACTGCAGGGTGGCATCGAGCTGGCGGTTCTTGATGAGCTCTACTGACTCGGCAAATGGCAGATATTCCACCCTGGCGAGGTCGTTGTAGGTAAGCCCTGCTGCCCGGAAGATCGCACGGGCATTGAGTTCCGTGCCCGAACGCGCGGCGCCCACCGAAAGCCTCTTGCCTTTGAGGTCCGCAAGGGTTCTGATACCTGAGTCGACATTGGCAACAATCTGGATGTAGTTGTTGTACGTGGCAGACAGGCCCCGAAGCTTATCGAGCTTGGTCTTGAACCCGGCATCTTCTACGCCATTCCAGGCGTCTGATAAGGCGTCGGCCAGGGTGAAGGCCAGTTCACCGCGGCCTGCCTGAAGCAGGTTGAGGTTTTCGGCCGAGGCCTTTGTCACCTGTGCCGTGGACCGGACATTAGGGATTGCCTTGGCGTAGACCTGCGACAGCGCTACCCCGAGCGGGTAGTAGACCCCTGCCTGGCCTCCCGTAAGAACATTGACGAACTGCTGCTGAGCCTGAACCGCTGGCAGTGAGAAAATCGCTGCAGAGGCGATAATGGCGGCGAAAGACCTCCGCAGGACACGATGGGTAAGGGTCATAACTGGCTCCTGTGTGTATCGTTGTAAGTAACTGCGCAACGTATCACAGTGCCATGTACGCGTGCGGATCCCTATCGGGAGTTTTACCAATAAGAGGAAGATAAGAATGAACCTTGCGCATGACCTGACCACCGCAGATAGCCCTATGAGCTTTGAGGCCTATGAGGCTTTTATTGCCCCTATTCGTGCCCGGTACGAGCGTACCCAGCGGCTCTTTGGGGGCGTCTTTTTCTTGTTGTTTATCGCGGCATGCGCCGCGCTGTATTTTGAAGAGGTCAGCCAGGGGCTGCTTTTTGGGCTTATCTCGATCTACTTTTTGGTGCGTTCCACAGAAGCCTCTCTGGCCATGGATGTGCTTGATGGCCAGAGGGTTGCTCTTTTGGTGCATCGACCCGATGCCTCAGGGTAAGCCGAAGTCTGGTGCTGGCAGTTCCCAAAGGGTCTGGATCTGCCCTAGCTTAGTCCCCCTGAAGGCTGCGCAGTCGATTCAGTGCGTCTTGGTTCCGGCGTCGACGACGTTCATGCTGCTGGCGCTCGGCGGGCTGCGAGGCTTTCGCGGTTGGTTCGGCAGTTTCGGGCTGCCCCTTATGCGTTGAGGGTGGCGCAGCAGGCGCACTCATGGCAATGGCCTGTTGGGGCGGTGTTGGCACCTGATCGGTGGGGGCCGAAGGCGCAGCTGACTGGTCTTGAGCTTCCAGATCCGGAAGGTCATCGGCCAGGGCGCCTTTGGGCAGGCCGATGGGATTGAGGATTTTCGAAGACGTGCGGTCTCGGCTGTAGTGCACAGGCACTTTGGGCGCGGTCTTCATTCGGCGTGCGGAGGGCGCGCCCGCTCCGACACCTGCTTGGGTCGGCGGTGCAGGGTCAGGCTGCCCGAGCCGCATCACCGACTCGGCGTCGAGCAGTCGAGGGGTCCATCCACGAGGGGGGGCTGCCAGACTGTCTGCGCCCATAGAGAGCCGCAACTGGTTGAGGCCAGGGTGGTCCAGAAAGTTGCTGAGCTTCATCGCGCGGTATCAGTATGCGGGGGCTGCGATGGACCGTGCGATCTTCGCCAGCCGCTCATCCGCATTGGTAACGATTCGAAATTCCACCCGCTGCGAGGCCGCCTCGTCAATACGTTGTCCCTGGCTCAAGATGGGCCGCGATGAGGAAAGGCCATTGGCGGTCAGGCGCTCAATAAGCCAGGCCTCTTGAGCCCTCGCGCTGGGCAGCTGCATGACATATTCCAATGTGGAGCGCGTTCGCGCCTGAGACAGGGCCATGTTCTTAAAATAGGCATCTAGCCGGGATGGCGCGGCAGACCAGAAGGTGGAGGTATGTCCTTCGATGCGAACCTCTTTCACCGTATCAATGAACTTCTCGTTGGTAAGAATTGCGAGATAGCGGGGAATGAAGTCTTTCAGGATGTTCTGAAAGAGCGGCCTGAGCTGGTCGGATCCGGTACTGAAGAGAACTTCAGGATTCTTAAATCGGATTGTCATATCTCCCAGAAGCTCTGCATCCCATTCCTGAAAGTTTTCGGCAAACTCGCTCTGCAGGGCACGGTGCAGGTCTTCCCGCGTGATTTCATACTCTTTGACGATAAGGGTAGTGGTCTGCTCAACCCGCGTCATGTAGAGGGCCGCCAGCAGCAGAAAGACCATCATCAGGCCCATCATGAGGTCGCTTAGCGGAATCCAGTGGCTGTTGTTACCGGAGCTGTCTGACATACCAGGGGGCCTGAGGGGGTGCTCTTATGGGAGAGTCTGGGAAGGGGGCTGCGGGGCTATGGCGTCTGAGGGCGCTTAGATTTTCCGAGCCATCTGCACCACCTCGCGTAGCCGCTCGGTAAGGGGCAGGTAGTCTTCTACAAACCGGTTGCTAAGCGCAGCAAGCTGACCCGCCAGAGCCTCCAGGGCGTCGTTAAGCTCTTTTTGCAGGCCCTTATCGAGCGCTAACACCCCTTCTTTGATGACACGGGCATTGTCCTGCAGGCCTTTTTTGAGTTCGTCCTGGGCCTGGCTGATGACTTCGCTGATCTGCTTTCGGAAGTCTGCCTGGCTGAGCTGCATCTGCACCCCAAGGTTCTCCGTGGCCCTTGCCATGGCCTGCTGCACGCGGGCGAGCTCCTCTTCCTGGGTCTTTGCGGTGCTGGCGACAATCCCACGCAGCTCTTGGTTGGCACCCAGAATCTCACCGGCCATTTCGTCAGAGACTGCGATGATCTTGTCTCGGATCTGACCAAGGCCTTGTTCCACCTGGGTGAGCATCTCACTGGCCTTCTGCGAGAAGGTAGGCGTTACCGCACTCATCTGACCGAGCACATCGGCAAGGGCGCGCTGCTGGGCGAGCAGCATGTCGCGGCCATTATTTAAGAACTCGATCTGCTCGGCCAAGGCCTGGGCGACCTTCTCGAATTGTCCAGCACTGGCCACGATGGTCTGCAGCGTGGCCGCTGCCTGGGCCAGTTCGCCAGCGGCCTCTCGTTGGCGCGCCTGCAGCAGGTCGAGCTCGTCTTTGTACTGCTGCTGCCAGACCACGAGGCGCTCCACCGCAAGGTTGAGCTGTTTGAAGTTGTCGCCGAACTGACTGCTAAGCTTTTCGTTGAAGTCACGAATCACTGATTCGAGCGCCTGAACGATTGCCTTCTGGTTGTTCTCCACCATGTGGGTGGCAAAGCCCCGGAACTCGGCGATCAGGGCCTCAGACTGGGCGCTTGCCTCTTCACGACCGCCAGAAATCTGGCTGCTGAGGCTCTGGGGCTCTGGGCCGGTAATCGCCCGGCGCAGACCCTGCAGGGCCACGACCACATCGTTGAGACTGGCGTTTCCGGCGGGGCCGTCTTCTTCTTCTTCGATCTCTTGGCGCACCTTACGAAACCGCTGGGCAAATCGCAGCGTGAGGGCGCCGAAGACGCCTGCGAGCGAGGCCCAGAATGCGGTACGGATGCCCCCCAGAAGGCTAGGCACACTAGACTGAATGTCGTTGGGGTTAAAGCCGAAGAGTGCCACGGTGATTCCGGTAAAGCAGCCGAGAATGCCCATGGTGGTAAGCACCTCGGGGCCATGGACTACGCTGAACCGGTCGAACCGAATATGAAAGAAGAGGGTCACCAGAGCAATGCTGGCGATAAAGAGAATCTCGAGAAGCAGGGTGACATTGGTCATGAGACGAAGCCTAGAGGATTGTTACGTGTCCGCCAAGAAGTATGCACGCGCATGCCCAGTCTACCCTTTAGGAACGTTTGATCTGCGCGAGGATCTGCTGGTTGCGATGTCGGGGCAGCCGGGTGGAGATAGCCCGCGTCTTAAGCCTTTGTTTGGCAGCCTGGTTATTGCCGGCAAGCCGGAAACGCGCCTCCTCCACGGGTATGCGGTGGATCTGCGCGGGGCTATTGACCACCAGGCTCGCCTCCCCGATACCCTGGGAGAAAGAAGGGTGCGAGAGATACTGAATCGGCTGAACCACCTCGGTCACTGCCACCCACTGCCCCACCCAGGCATAGTTCGGTAAGAGCCTGCTATCGAGTCCAGGGGTTTCGAGGAGTTCCGGCAGAATCTTCACCCGCACCACATTACCACTGGATAGCGCCTGGAAGTCGATGTAGATATAAGGCCGCAAGGCAAGCTCCAATCCGAACCGGGTCTTTCCGGCGCGCACCTCTACCACCTGGCCAATGAGTTCGACTCGCCGACCAACAAGCCGTGCCACCTTGGGGAAGCTTGCTGCGGCAACCACTTCAAATGATCCCAGGTAGACCTTCGGGGGTGGGGGCAGGGCCGATCGGGAGACAGCCTGCTCAGCGCTGTTAGGCTTGACAGGGCGGGCCGCAGCCAGATCTTTGACGGGGACATTTCCCCGATAAAAGTCCTCTGCGCGCGGTACCCGATCGATGGGGGCCATGCAGATGAGGGCGAACTGTTTGACTGGCACGCTCAGACTGGCAACCCGCGCGGCCATGCCGAACGTCTGTGAGGCAAGGGGGTCGGCAAAGTCGGTTCCGCGAAAGACCAGGCCCTCTTCATCGCTATAGGTGCGGTCGTAGATCTCGGGTAGAGCCTCCAGTAGGCGCAAAGACAGATCGAGCACAATGAAGGCAAAGTCGTCGAGGCGAAGGTTAAAAAAGCTTTCGTTACGCAGCGGATGCTGAAAGTTCACATGCCCAAGCTCAGAGGCCTTTAGACTTGAGAGTTGGGGAACAAACATACCGTCATAGTCGATAAGGGTGAGGCTATCGGCCTCGGGGCTCACCAGTATGTTTCCGAGCTGTATATCGCCATGGGCAATCTCAAGCCTGCGCAGGTCTGCGCAGAGGTCTCGCAGGGATAGCCGCAGCTGCCGGAGTTTGAGCGTATGTTTGTGATGAACAGCCAGATAGTCTCCCAGGGTCTGGCCTTTGGCCCAGGCCATCTTTAACAATGGCACCCGGTTGCCCTCCACCAGCATACCTCCGGGTTCGTAGTCAAAGGCCACGAAGGTCTCTCTTCCCAGGGTGCGGTTTGCCGCATGGGTTGCCTTTGCAATGGCGCTGTAGCGCTGTTCAATCTCTTTGGAAACCCGCGTGAAGCAGCGCAATGCCAGGGCCTTGCCATGGGCCGTTGCCTTAAACACCAGTGCGAAGTTACCCGAACGTGCCCGTGGCATGCCCAGGGCGTTGGTCTCAATCTTTGCCTGATGTAGATCGGGGTCTGCGAATACCTGACGCGGTGGCTGCTGCAGCGCGCGCAGGTACTGCTCTAGGTTGGGCAGGGTGAGAGCCATTATCCGAGGTCTACGATAGCCAGGGTGGTATCGTCTTTGCGCATCTTCCCTTGCAATCGCGACTGGGTGATCCAGTAGCGAAAATCGTTCTCAGGGAGGTTTAATGCCTTTTCACACTGCGTCCATTCTCCCGCTATGGCAAGCTCCAGGGCATAGCAGCCCAGGGCATCGGTCATGAGGAACATCCGCTGTCCCAGGACTTCGCTTTTGGGCAGTCGTCTGACCGACCAACGGCTGCGCTCCCGTTCAAAGACCACACTGTCGCCGCGTGCATCGGAAGACAAAAGCACCGGGTGCTTTTTGAATTCATCCGGGGTCTGCAGCACATGACTCTGAATCTGGCCCCGGGGATCCTTCCAAAGCGCCACGGTGTCTCCAATGCCAAGGACCAGAACGTCTGGGCCGGCATCGACCAGACCGAGAATACTGGAGAAATTGCCCCTATCGAAGGCTGCCTGCTGCGACCAGGACAGCTTCCTCTGGGCAACGATTCCCAGAAACATTGTGCGCGCCTGTATAACGATGCTGCGAATGGCGGTGTCGTTAAGCGCAGGTGTTGGAGTCTGGGAGAAGGTCTGGGTAAAGACCTGACAGAGCAGCCTTCCCCAGGTACGCGAATCAAACGATTCGCTGGCGCCATCGCTCATGGCACATGCAAACCCTTCCGTCGTCCAGAAAAAGAAGTCATCGTTGGCGTCGGGGTAATCGGGATCCTTCGGGAAGGAGAGGCTTCGAACTACCCGCATAGAGACTTAACGCAGCATCAGGGATTGCGAAGAGGCTCGGGTGCCAATATCGAAAAATTCCACTACCTCGACTGGCTCGACGTTGAAAAAAAAGCCCCGGGCATGGGGTGACACCTGATAGCCCTTTTCCCTGGCGGCCTGGGCAACCGCAGCGGGAAGCTCGCTCGACATGCGAAACAAGCTCTTGCCGTAAGGGTCGATTACATGGTTTTCATCGTCTGCAAACTTAAGCGGACTGCCCTTGGCCTGACCGCTATGCAGGTTGAACAGCAGGATGTCGCCATCATCGGTACCAATCTGTCGCAGCTGCTCTGCCACCGGCTCTGGGTCGCCATCGGAGGGCTCGCCATCGGTGACATGCAAGACCGTGGGGGGATAAGACTCGGCATGCTCATCGCACCAGACCGCTAGAGACTCCGCAGCGATACGGAGCGCCTTGCGCATAGGGGTGCCGCCATCGGCCTGGGGCGTAAACCAGATCGGAAACTGAATGGTCTGTTCGATAACTCCGCCCGCGCCGTCGGGAACCTTCTGTCGCCTTTGCTCAATCGAAATCGGACTCTTCTCAAAGTCAGAAATCGGGTGAAACATTTTTGATGCAAAGGGGCCTTTCAAGGCATTTCCTACCTGTGCCCCCCCGTAGCCAATGGCACCGATTTCAAAGTAGTCGCGAACGCCCTCAGACTTTGAGCAACGGGCAATGAGGTTGACCACCACCCGGTTTAAGGCGTCGCTGACAAACTGGGCGCGCGACATCTTGGTCTGGCCTACAGGGTCTGCCATGGACCCAGACTGGTCTATGAGGAATAAAAACGCCGTAGGACTGGTACGACTAATTTCGGCGCTGTAGCTCATGGCAGTTCTCCTAAAGATTATTTCTTAAATGTCTCACGCAGACTTTCCGAAATCGCCTTCGCGCGCTCCTCCATGCTGTCACAGTTCGCGGTGAGGGTGACCTCAGGCTTTACAGGAATCGAGCCCGTGTCGTAGTGGAAGTCTGGAAACCGGGCATTGGCGAGAAGCTTGATGCGCTGATTGGGCAGTGCCTGAAGGCTGGCCTTGCCATCGGCGAATTCCGCGGTTGGCCCGTCTGGCATCACCTTTGCCATGAATGCGCGCTCGTGAAAGGGGCATTCATTAATGAGGGTGACCGAGACCCTGATGGGCTGGGGCGGGGCGACAACCTTCGAGAACAGGCCGATTGCTGCCTTGGCAGGCTCTGTTTCCAATAGACGCGTGAGGTTAAATCCCAGCCAGATGACGGCGACGGTTGCTGAGACTGCGCCTAAGGCTATCCCCCAGTTGCGAAGGCGGGTAACCGGATCGGAGGGCTCCTCAGGCGGTACCCAGAGTACCTTTGCCCTGCGCGGTGCATCCTCGTCTTCCAGGGGTGGGCTAAGCGGCGCACCGCCTGCCATGGGGTTGGCATCGTAGGGCGGCGCAGGGTAGGGGTCCCAAAGGTCTTCTCCAGCACTCGGGCCGCTCGTACTAGCCGCGGTTTTAGACCCTTCGTTGTCTGCCTCGGGAGGCTCAAACCAGTCGGCGCCCCGGGCAGACTGGGATGCCCTTGGCTTTTTGGTCGCACCCGGTGGAAGCGCCTGCGGCGGGATGGGGGGAAGATCGGGCTGAGATGCTACCGGGCCAGAGGTGGCCGCCGCGGGCGCGCCGGGCACGACGGGAACGGCAGACTCTTGTTCCGCAGCAATCTCTTCCAGGCTTCTTGGTTTGATTACCATCGCCCAATATTAACTGCTTACGACTCAATATCTGCGTACAACTGTCGATGCAAAATTATGGAAAGTTACCCGATTGCCCTGAAATGCTGACGCGATTACGCCTCGCAACCCTTCTCTTTGTTGGCCTTTTCCTGGCGCCCTTAGGCACGGAGGCTGCCTACCTAATTCTTGAGCGTAACCGGTATAAGGTTGCCTACGTGGATCTTGCCACCGTTCAGGTAACCGAAAAGGGCCGAAAGTTTCTCGTGATTCACGACTTTTTAAACCCTGACCTGCTCGGTCACATGTCCCGGCGGCATGTGGAGGAGATTGACTGTCTGGGAAAGCGTGCGCGCACGGTGGCCTATGCCTTGTTTACTGGCAAACGCGGAACGGGCAGGTCAAGCCTGGGCGAGGCCGGGGGCGAGACCACCCCCTGGAAGCCGATTCGTGGCAAGCAGGACCCTATGGAAGTCGCCCGTGCCCGTTTGTGCCCGGTCTAATGCGCGGTGGCAGACAAAATTTCTTGCGCGTCGACCGCTTCTTGGTTTAGGTCTTGTTTGGCCTAAGCATGGTCACCACCAGCGTGATCACTGTGAGGGGCAGAACAAATCCCATCAAGGCATCCGAAAATATTCAAGTCCAAGCAAGAACAAAAAAAGATCGGACACGGAAGATCCTTCGGCGCGTTGAGAAACCAAAGCCGCAATCATGGCATGAATGTTCTCGGGCATACTTCTGCAGCAATTCACGTGCTTTTGAAAGGAATCGGGATGAAAGCTGCGCCCACCACCGACCTCTGCGATGCCCACGAGCCGCTTTTGGCCTCTGGGGTTCTTCGGGTTCTCCCGCCGGTTTTTCAGAACTATGGCGGCGCGGAGTCGATGGCGGGTCAGGTGGTTACCTTGAAGTGCTTTGAGGACAATGCCCTGGTGCGCTCCACCCTGGAGACCCAGGGTCGTGGTCGTGTCCTCATGGTTGACGCTGGGGGAAGCGATCGTTGCGCCTTGGTAGGGGGAAACCTCGCCGCGATTGCCCAGGCAAAAGGCTGGGCTGGTATCGTGCTACATGGGTGTGTGCGAGACCTTGCGGAGCTTATCGAGGCGCAGCTTGGTATCTGGGCGATTGCCTCGCACCCCCGGCGTGCAGCGAAGCTGGGCCTGGGCCAACAGGACATTGCGATCGATATGGCCGGAGTACTGGTGCAGCCCGGCGAATGGTGTTATGCCGACGCGGATGGTATTTTGGTGTCGCAAAAGTCTCTGCATGGCGCGGGGTCTAGCGTCTGACAAATTGGTACCCGGATAAAAAGCCTGGCCATTTGTCAAATGAAGAATTTCAGGCGGTCAATTTTTAACCACCCTAGCTCGAGCCCGAATACGGGTCATTTTTTTGTAACAAACCCGGTTTTTTCCACATAGCCTGGGGATAACTTTTTTAAATTTTTTTGTGTGACGAAATCTAACTACGACGAATCCTCTATTCGGGTGCTCAAGGGTCTTGAGCCGGTGCGCCAACGGCCCGGCATGTATACCCGCACTGAGAACCCATTGCATATCCTGCAAGAGGTAATTGATAACGCTGCCGATGAGGCGCTTGCCGGGTATGCGCGCACTATCTTGGTGACCTTACATGTCGATGGCAGTGTTAGCGTTGCCGATGACGGCCGGGGCATACCTGTAGGGCCGCACCCCGAGGAAAAGGTGCCGGTGGTCGAGATTGTCTATACCAGGCTGCATGCCGGGGGCAAGTTCGATAAGGGCTCTGGCGGGGCCTATGCATTTTCGGGCGGTCTGCATGGGGTGGGTGTCTCGGTCACCAATGCCCTGTCAACGAGGCTTGACGTTACCGTATGGCGTGATGGGGCCGAGTGGCAGATCGGTTTTGCAGGCGGGGAGGTCGTTGCGCCGCTGCAAAAAATCTCCAGGCTGAAAGACAGCCGATCGGGCACAAAGGTGCAGGTCTGGCCAGACCCGAAGTATTTCGACGACCGTGTTATTCCGCACCAAGAACTTGCTCGCAGCCTCAAGGCCCGTGCTGTGCTGCTGCCAGGGGTCACCACGATCTTGCTGTCTGAGAAAACCGGGCAGACCGAGCAATGGAAATACACCGGCGGCCTTGAAGACTACCTTCGCGAGTCGCTTGCCGATGCCGAGCTGGTGGTGCCCCTATGGAGTCACGAAGGCTACGTGGGAAAAGCAGATGACACCTTTGCCGAAGGCGAGGGAGCCCAATGGGTACTCGCCTTCACCCAAGAAGGTGGTGTGGTGCGTGAGTCGTTTGTCAACCTTATTCCTACTACGGCAGGCGGTACCCATGAGGCCGGACTGCGCGACGGCCTGTTTCAGGCGGTAAAGGGCTTTGTCGAGCAGCATGGCCTGCTGCCCAAGGGTGTCAAGCTCCTGCCCGAGGACGTCTTTGCGCGGGTGAGCTTTATCTTGTCTGCAAAGGTGCTTGACCCGCAGTTTCAGGGCCAGACCAAAGAAAAACTCACTAGTCGCGATGCGCTGCGTCTGGTTGCCAGCCAGACCAAGGGTCCCTTTGAGCTCTGGCTGCATCGTGACCTTGAGGCCGGAAAGAAAATTGCCGAGCTCGCCATTCGCGCGGCCCAGTCACGACAGCGTTCTGCCCAAAAGGTTGAAAAGAAAAAAGGCTCAGGGGTTGCCGTATTGCCGGGGAAGCTTACCGATTGCGAGTCCACCGACCTGCAGCGCAACGAGCTTTTTCTGGTCGAGGGCGACTCTGCCGGTGGCTCTGCCAAGATGGGCCGCGACAAAGAGTTTCAGGCCATTCTGCCGCTGCGCGGCAAGGTATTGAACACCTGGGAGGCTGAGCGTGACAGGCTTTTTGCCAATGCGGAGGTGCACGATATTTCGGTGGCCTTGGGCGTGGACCCGCATGGCCCGCAGGAGGCGGTCGATCTCTCAGGGTTGCGCTATGGCAAGGTCTGCATTCTCTCGGATGCCGATGTCGACGGCGCCCATATTCAGGTCTTGCTGCTTACGCTTTTTTTTCGGCACTTCCCGCAGCTCATCGACCGCGGCCACATTTTTGTGGCTCGGCCCCCGCTGTTTCGGGTCGATGTTGAGGCCCGTGCCAAAAAGCCTGCACGTAAGATCTATGCCCTTGACGAAGGAGAGCTTACCCATGTGCTGGATAAGCTCAGGCAGGAAGGGCTCCGAGAAACGGCCTGGAGCATCTCGCGGTTTAAGGGCCTGGGCGAGATGAGTGCCGAGCAGCTCTGGGAGACCACGCTTAATCCCGATACCCGGCGGCTCCTGCCCATTAGCCTGGGTGCCTGGTCTGTGGGCGAGACCGGGCAGCGGTTTAACCTGCTCATGGGCAGAGGCGAGGCTGCCTCGCGTCGCAGTTGGTTAGAAGAAAAAGGCCATCAGGCCGAGGTAGATATCTAATGCCAGGACCACGGTCGCAAGACCCCACGCTTGATTTGTTTTCTGAGCCTGAGGCGCGGGGCACACCCCCGCCGCCCGCGCCCCCGCAGTCCGGTCTGCCCGGGGGCATTGCATTCGATGGCGAATCGATATCCCTTGCGGATTTTGCCGAGCGCGCCTATCTCGACTATGCGGTGTCGGTGGTAAAGGGCCGCGCCCTACCTGATCTCTGCGACGGTCTAAAGCCGGTGCAGCGTCGCATTCTGTTCGCCATGGACCGCATGTCGTTGGCCGCCAATGCCAAGCCAGTGAAGTCGGCCCGGGTAGTTGGAGATGTGCTGGGCAAATACCATCCGCATGGTGACCAGTCTGCCTATGACGCGCTCGTGCGTCTGGCCCAGGGGTTTACGGTGCGCTACCCCCTTATTGATGGCCAGGGAAATTTTGGCTCGCGCGATGGTGATGGTGCGGCCGCTATGCGCTACACCGAGGCACGGCTAACACGGTTTGCCGATTTACTGCTCTCCGAGATCGACGAGGGCACCGTTGACTTCGGCCCGAACTACGATGGCTCAATGACCGAGCCGCTGCGGATGCCCGCCCGGCTTCCGGTCTGTCTTCTCAATGGCGCCTCGGGCATTGCCGTGGGCATGGCCACCGAGATTCCGCCGCATAACCTGCGTGAGGTTGCCGCCGCCGCCTTGGCCATGCTGGACACGCCTGATCTTTCTATGGCCGACCTTATGCGGCTCATGCCTGGCCCCGACTTTCCTGGCGGGGGGCAGGTGATCTCTTCTGCAGACGAGATTGTCGCTGCCTATAGCGCGGGCAAGGGTTCTCTAAAAATGCGCGCCCGGTGGGTCTTCGAAGAGCTTGCCCGCGGCCAGTGGCAGCTTGTGGTTACTGAGCTGCCCCACGGCGTTTCGGCCCAGAAGGTACTCGAAGAGATCGAAGAGCTCACCAATCCCAAGGTGAAAACCGGCAAGAAGTCTCTCCTACCAGACCAGCAGCAGACCAGGCAGCTTATCCTGGGTCAGCTTGAGTCGGTGCGCGACGAATCGGGAAAGGATGCCGCAGTACGACTTGTCTTTGAGCCGCGCAGCTCGCGGCTGGATCGTGACGAGTTTGTCACTCTGCTGCTGGCCCATACCTCGCTGCAGAGTTCTGTGGCCATGAACCTGGTGGCTGTTGACTTCGAGGGCCGACCAAGGGCCTTGTCCTTGCGCGATATTCTGGGCCAGTGGCTGCAGTTTCGGGTACAGACGGTGCGACGACGGTCTGCCCATCGACTGGCCCAGGCGGAGAAACGAATTCATGTGCTTGAGGGCCGCACCATCGCCCTGGCCCGGATTGATGATGTCATCCGTGTCATTCGCGAGAGCGACGAGCCCAAGCCGGCACTCATGTCTGAGTTTGGGCTTACCGAGGTACAGGCAGAAGACATTCTCGAGATTCGACTGCGCCAGCTTGCCCGGCTTGAGGCCATTAAAATCGAGAAAGAGCTCGCAGACCTTCGCGAGCAGGCCGATCGGCTGAGGCATCTGCTCGACAATGAAAAGGCACTGAAGAAGGCGGTCGGCAAAGAAATCTCCGAAGATGCCAAGACCTTTGGCGATGACCGACGCACCATCATTAAAGAAGAGGCCCGGGCCACGGTGGAGGTGCCGGTGCTTGATGAGCCGGTTACCGTGGTGGTCTCTGTCAATGGCTGGGTGCGCGCCCGTCAGGGGCATGGCCACGACCCTATGGCCTTTGGCTTTAAGACGGGAGACGCGCTCTACGCCACCTTCGAATGCCGCACCGTGGATGCCCTGGTTGCCTTATCCAATACCGGCCGAAGCTATAGCGTGGCGGTTGGGGGCCTTCCCGGAGCCCGAGGCGATGGCGCGCCCATGACCTCCATGATTGACTTAGAGGCTGGCAGCCGGCTCGTTGCCTTTGTTGCTGCGGATGCCGCAGCAACACTGATGGTTGGCACCGCCCGTGGCCAAGGTTTTCTTACCCGGCTCGAGGGACTTGTCGGCCGCAATCGCAGCGGCAAGCAGTTTATGACTCTTGATGCCGGTGACGAGCCCAGCATTCTCAGGCTGCTTCCAAGTCCTCAGGGTGCCCTGGCAGGTCTCACCGCCGAAGGCCGGCTGCTGATCTTCGGTCTTGATGAGGTAAAAGACTTGCCTACGGGGGGAAGGGGGGTGATCCTGATGGAGCTTGAGTCTTCTAAAGACAGCCTGATTGACCTGGCCTGGGTTCCGGATTCGGGCCTTGTGGTGCGCGGCGAGGGGCGGTCGGGTAGGCCTGCCGAGCAGCAGCTCTCGCGAAAGGAGCTTATGCCTTTTGTGGGCAAGCGTGCCCGTAAGGGCAAGTCTTTGGGCTTAAAGTTTCGACCCCTCGGGCTTGCGGCGCCGCAGGCTAAGCCCTGACCCTTGAAATCCGGGGCTCTGCCCTCACGTTACCCAATTGAAATTTGGAGGGTTCTGCCCGTGCCCAGTATTTTGCGGCAGGCCGCTAATGGCTTTACCTATATGACCATGGAGTAGCGCATGTCTAAAGAAACCATGTCTTTTCAGACAGAAGTGAAGCAGCTTCTGCACCTCATGATTCATTCCCTATACAGCAACCGCGATATCTTTCTGCGTGAGCTGGTATCCAATGCCTCAGATGCCTGCGACAAGCTGCGGCTTGAGGCCCTGGCCAACGATGGGTTGTTTGAGGGCGACCCTGAGCTAAAGATTCGGGTGTCGTTTGACCCTCAGGAAAAGACGATTACCGTGGAAGACAATGGCATTGGCATGACCCGCGATGAGGTCATTGCAAATCTGGGAACCATCGCCCGTTCTGGTACCAAGGAATTCTTTAGTAAGCTGTCTGGCGACTCTGCAAAAGACTCTGCCCTTATTGGCCAGTTTGGCGTGGGCTTTTATTCGTCATTTATTGTTGCCCAACATGTAACGGTGCTCACCCGTCGCGCGGGGGCTGCTGCAGACCAGGCGGTTCGCTGGGAGTCTGATGGCACCGGAGACTTCAGCCTTGAGTCTGCCCATCGCACCGCCCGCGGCACTGCGGTTATTCTCAAGCTGCGGGCCCCCGAAGGTGAGGGCGAAGATCAGAAGAGCCATGACGACCTGCTCTCGCACTGGAAGCTCAAAGAGATTCTGAAGCGTTATTCCGATCACATCGGGCTTCCCATCGAAATGAAAAAGCGCGACTGGAACGAGAAGAAAAAAGAGTACGAGGAGAAGGACGAATGGGAGGTGGTGAACCAGGCCTCCGCCCTCTGGACGCGGTCAAAGTCTGAGATCACCGAAGACCAGTACAAAGAGTTCTATAAGAGCTTGGCCCATGGCTTTGATGACCCTCTGGCCTACACCCATAACCGGGTGGAAGGACGCACCGAGTACACCCAGCTTCTGTATCTGCCCACCAAGGCGCCCTTCGATCTCTACGACAGGCAGTCACGCCATGGCCTAAAGCTCTACATTAAGCGTGTCTTTATCATGGACGATGCAGAGCAGCTGCTGCCCAACTATCTGCGTTTCGTCCGCGGTATCGTCGATTCCGCCGATCTCCCGCTGAACATATCGCGGGAGATTCTGCAGGAGAGCCGTGATATCAAGGCGATCCGAGAGGGGTGTGCCAAGCGCATTCTCAGCCTTCTTGAAGACCTGGCAGAAAACAAACCGGAGGACTACAAGACCTTCTGGCAGGAGTTCGGGCAGTGTATTAAAGAGGGCTTTGGCGAAGACTTTGCGAACAAGGATCGTCTGGCAGGTCTTGCCCGTTTTGTGAGTACCCAGTCTTCTGGCGATACCCCAGAGGCGTCTCTTAAGAGCTATATCAGCCGTATGAAAGACGGGCAGGAGAAGGTCTATGTGCTCACGGCCGACTCGCTGACAGCCGCGCGGTCAAGCCCGCACCTTGAGATCTTCAAAAAGAAGGGCATTGAGGTGCTGCTGCTCACCGACCGCATCGACGAATGGGTGCTTAACTTCCTCACCGAGTTCAACGGTAAGCAGATTCAGTCTGTCGCCAAGGGCGCGCTCGACCTCAGTAAGGTTAAGGATGCCGAGGCGCCCGAGTCGGCCAAGGCACAAGAGAAGGCTCTGAAGGATGCCCAGACAAAGGCCAAGCCTGCCATCGAAAAGGCATCGAAGATTCTTGGTGACAAGGTAAAAGAGGTGCGTCTTACCCAGCGGCTCACCGATTCGGCCTGCTGCCTGGTTTCTGAGGACCATGACATGAGCGGACATCTGGAGCGACTGCTCAAGGCCTCGGGCCAGAAGACCCCGGACCGCAAGCCGATCTTGGAGCTCAACCCGCAGCACCCTCTGGTGCTGGCCCTGATCGCCGAAAGCGATGCGGGGGGTGGCCAGATCGTGGGCAGCGATGGCCAGGCCGTTTCCGAGGGCATCTCAGACACCCTGCGCGATCTGGTATGGCTTCTTCACGACCAGGCGCTCCTCTCGGAGGGCGGCCAGCCCGAAGACCCCGCGAGCTTTGTCCGTCGGCTCAATGGTTTTCTGCTCAAAGGACTGGGGGTGGGTGCAAGGTCATGAATCAGTATCCCTCTGGCCAGTAGTGCTGCGCTGCAAGCGGGTGAGGAGGGGGGCGCCTCTGGTAATATGCGTGAGTGTGAATATTAAGGGGGCAACATGACAATAAAGACATCTGTGGCGGGCATTGGCTGCGGGCTGCTTCTGGCGGCCGGGGCTTTAGTATCGCTGCCCGCCTCGGCTGCAGGAAGCGCGGCCGAAGGCGCGAAGAAGAACTCCATGTGCATAGGATGCCATGGCATTCCAGAGTACAAAACGGCATTTCCGCATCTCTACCGCGTTCCCAAAATTGCCGGTCAGAGCGAGGCCTATATTGTCGCTGCAATGAGCGCCTACCGTTCGAGTGAGCGTAGTCATCCCAGCATGGTGGCAATCGCCAAGACCCTTACAGACCAGGACATTGCAGACCTTGCGGCCTTTTACGCCCGCGGCGGTGCGCGCTAACTACCGGGGAAGATAAAAAATGACATCAGACACGTTTGCAGTAAGCGGTGCGTTAAGGCGTCTTGTGCTCGGGGGCCTTGTGGCAGCCTGCTTGGGGTTGTCTATGGGCCTTGCCCATGCGGGTAACATCGTCCTTGGTAAAGAAAAAGCAGCCCAGGCCTGCGTGGCCTGTCATGGCGCAGATGGAGTGAAGGCAATTGATCCCAGCTATCCTGTTCTGGCAGGTCAGTACGAAGACTTTTTAGTTCGGGCGCTTACCGACTACAAAACGGGTGCCAGAAAAAATGCCATCATGGCTGGCATGGCCGCCCCGCTTACCAAAGAAGAAATCGCTAATCTGGCTGCCTACTACGCCTCGCTTCCGGGCCCGTTAAAGATTATCAAGCGATAATCGGCTAGCCCCCGATATAGCTCATCTCCACCTTCGCCCGCGCCAGCGGGCGATTTTGTTTTTCCCGCAGCATGGCATCTCGCAGTTCGGAATACCGGTCTTCTCGGTGACGCCAGATTTTTTGAATCATCTGGCTGAGCATGGCATCGTCGGGCTGGGCTCTTACCGCCTGGCGCAGGTCAAAGCCCGAGGAGGCAAAAAGGCAGGTGTACAAAAGCCCTTCTGATGAGATGCGCGCGCGGGAGCATTCACCGCAAAAGGGTTTGCTAATCGAAGAGATCACGCCCACTTCTACATTGGGCAGGTCACGATAACGCCAGCGCTCGGAGACCTCGTTGGGAGTGGACCGCCCCACCGGCACAAGCGGGAATGACTGCGAGATGCGTGCGATTACCTCTTCAGACGCTACCACCTGATCAGCATGCCAGTCATTGGAGTTTCCGACATCCATAAACTCAATGAACCGCACCGTAGGGCCCAGTTCCCTAAATTTCTCGGCAATCGGAAGAATCTCGGCGTCGTTTACGCCCTTTTGAATAACCGTATTTACCTTCACCCTAAGACCGGCTGCCTGGGCTGCTGCAATTCCCGCAAGTACTTGATCGGGGCTGCTATCGGTGAGCCCTGCCATTTGTCGAAACCGGTTGGGGTCTAAGGCATCCAGGCTTACGGTAACGCGATTAAGCCCGGCGTCACGCAGGGCCTGCGCCTTTTGCGCAAGCAGTACCCCGTTGGTGGTGAGCGCAATTTCAACAGGCTGACCGCTGATTGTTTTCAGTGCTGCTAGGTCTGCGATCAATTCTTCGAGCCCCTTGCGCAGCAGTGGCTCGCCGCCGGTGATGCGCAGCTTCTCTACGCCTAGCCCCAGAAAAACCCGCGCCAGACGGGTAATCTCAGCAAAACTTAAGAGCTCATCGCGCGACAGAAAGACATAGTCTTTGTGGAAGACTTCTTTCGGCATGCAATAGCCGCAGCGAAAGTTGCACTGATCAATAACCGAGATACGCAGATCTCGCAATGGCCGGCCGCGGCGGTCCGCAAGAGAGACAGAGCCGTCGTCTGCCACCGGTTCCTGTCCATCGACCACCGGAACCTCTCTGCGGCGAAAGGCGTCCGATGAGATGGGGATAATGCGGTGGCCCTCGCTCATATCTGGCCTAAGGCTGCATCGTTTTCATGACTTCGTCTCGACCATGGTCAGAGGCTCATCCGCGCTGACGGGGGCTGCTCTTTTGAGCCGACGGCCTAAGGCTGGAGGTGGCTCTGCTGGGTCCTGCGAAAGGGCGATCGCCTTTTCGGGGTCGGTTTGTACCCACTGCAGACCAGCCTTTTCGAGGTCTTCTTCCAGGGGTGCAGCCGGGCTGACCGCGACCGCAATGGGGAGCACACTTGGCTCGGGGTCGACTGCGAATCTCGGAGAGGCTTCAGGCGTCGCAGGTGGCTCAGGTGTCTCAGGCGCCTGAGGCGGTTCAATCGCTTCAACCGGTTGAGCCGCCTGCGCTGGCTTGCGCGTTTCGGTTGGTTCGTGCACGACGGCTGAGGCGTACAAACCCGTAACAGGCTCGGAATACCCAGACGGCGCCGACGAAGATGCTACCGCAGCCGATTCCGGAAGGCTGGGAACAATGATGGGGTCGGTGGCCATCTCGGGGATGGGCGGCTGACTGCCAGCCTCCTCTGCGGAGATGATATCGGTACCCGCGCTGGCCTCTGAACGACCCCCGCGACGGCGACGCCGGCGGGGGCGCTCTGCATTGCCCACAGCATCCGGTCCAGAGTCTGTCTGCGATAGCGAGGCCCGGTTATCCAAGCCCTCGGGCGTTTCTGCCAGGTCGGCTACAACGGGCGAGAGGGGCTGGTCCTGCAGGGGCGCTGCGGGCTCACGGCGGTCTTTCTGCTCGCGTTCTTTGCCGTTACGGCCTTCTCGGGATTCGCGCGGCTCTCGCGTTTCCCGGGGCTCTCGCGGCTGTTTCGGCTCTCTGGGCTCCCGCTGCTCGCGTCCTTGCGCCTCCTTGGTATCGCGCCCGTGGGAGCGGCCATTGCGTCCCTCGCGCCCCTCTCGAGGCTCTCGGGCTTCGCGGGGTTCTCTACCCTGCTCCCGCGCCTTGCCATGACCATGGCCTGGCTCACCGGCTGAGGCACTGCGGCCTTCACCTCGATCACGCTCTCGCCGACGGTCTTGCCCTCTGCCGCTGCGGCTACCGTTGGCATCCCCTTTACCAGGGCGACTGTGTGCGGTTGTCTTGGGCTTGGCGGGCGCCTGGGGCTCTGTCTTGAAAAACCCAAAGAGCTTGGACCAAAAGGACGGCGCAGTCTCTGCCACGGCCTCACGCTGCGGTGCAGGGGTTGCTGGCGTGATTCCCTTTACCACAGCCTCCTGTCGTGGCTTTGCGGGGGCCGCGTCTTCTTTCTTTGCCTCGTAGGGAGACTCGGAGGCCGGCTGGTCGGCCATGGCATAGCTGGCCTTGGTGTCTTCCAGGCGCGGATCATCGTGGCGCAGCCGCTCGATGGTGTAGTTGGGTGTCTCAATGAACTTGTTGGGGATTAAGACAATCGTGACCTTTAAGCGGGCCTCAAGCTTGGCAATATCGGTGCGCTTTTCATTGAGCAGGAAGCTTGCAACCTCCACAGGCACCTGCACGTGTACCGCTGCAGTGCCTTCCTTCATGGCCTCTTCCTGCAGGATACGCAGAATATGCAGGGCGCTGGAGTCGATATCGCGAATTACGCCCGTGCCATTACACCGGGGGCAGGTGATATGCGATCCCTCGTTGAGGGCAGGGCGCAGTCGCTGACGCGAGAGCTCCATAAGGCCAAACCGCGAAATCTTACCCATCTGCACTCGGGCACGGTCGTGGTGAAGGGCATCACGTAGGCGTTGCTCCACGTCGCGCTGGGCCTTGGCCGACTCCATATCTATAAAGTCAATGACAATTAACCCGCCGAGGTCGCGCAGCCGAAGCTGGCGACCCACCTCTTCGGCCGCCTCCAGGTTAGTACGCAGTGCGGTTTCTTCAATGTCCGAGCCGCGGGTGGACCGGGCCGAGTTCACATCGACGGCGACCAGTGCCTCGGTATGGTCTATCACCAGGGCACCTCCCGAAGGAAGCTGCACCATGCGCGAATAGGCCGTTTCGATCTGATGCTCAATCTGAAACCGGGAGTAGAGGGGAATGTCATCGCGATAGCGCTTTACCCGCGGCGCGAGATCGGGCATCACGTGCAGCATGAACTGCCGGGCCTGCTCGTAGATGTCATCGGTATCGATAAGAATCTCGCCGATATCGGGGTGAAAGTAGTCACGGATGGCCCGAATCACCAGGCTGGATTCTTGATAGATCAGGTAGGCACCGGGCTGCAGGGTACGGGCGTCGTCTACGGCCTTCCAGAGCTGCAGCAGGTAATTGAGGTCCCATTGCAGCTCGTCCACCGTGCGCCCGATACCGGCCGTGCGGGCAATCATGCTCATGCCGTTGGGTACGGCCAGCTGGTCCATGGCATCTTTGAGTTCCTGCCGGTCTTCGCCCTCAATGCGGCGAGAGACGCCGCCACCCCGGGGGTTGTTGGGCATCAGCACCAGATAGCGGCCTGCCAGTGAAATAAAGGTGGTCAGAGCGGCGCCTTTGTTTCCGCGCTCTTCTTTTTCGATCTGAACCAGAAGCTCGGTGCCCTCGGCAATCGCATCCTGAATCCGGGCACGACCGACATCCACGCCAGGCTTAAAGTACTCACGGGCAATTTCTTTAAACGGCAGAAAACCATGCCGCTCCTCGCCGTAGTTTACAAAGCAGGCTTCCAGGCTGGGCTCCACCCGAGTAACCACGCCCTTATAGATATTACTTTTGCGCTGTTCGCGCCCAGCGGTTTCGATATCGAGGTCGACGAGCCTTTGGCCATCGACAATAGCAACACGCAGTTCCTCAGAGTGCGTGGCGTTAAACAACATACGCTTCATACAGACTTCTCCCAAACAACCCCCTGCGCCGCAGCGTTGCGATGCGCTAGCAGGGGTAACGCCGATCTACTGTCGGCAAAAGAGCGTCTGGGAAAGGGGCAGAGGTGGCCTATTTAGCCGAGCAGAGCACAGCCCCCCGAGAACCAGGGGGTTGATCGAAGGGGGAGACATGGGGGAACGAATAAGCAGCCCCGCACTAAAAGGGGGGCGCTTAGGAATCCTGTTACTGGAAACATCCGCCAAATTCATAGGTTCGATTCTGATCGACTTTCGAGGCCGGGCCGCAATCTCAGGTGAGTGCTCCACGGACAAAACTCATTTCTGTGTACGGACTCATCGGACGGAAAAGGCCAAGGCAGGGGTGTCCGGAATTCAGCACATCAGGCCTTTTTTACATAAGGCTAAGGCATAGTATACCCAAGAATGGATAAAAACCCCTTTTCTAACCGACCCTTACCCGTGAATCCTGACCTTGTTCCCGCGCCCCTTGCGGCTGGGCGGTCGGGCCAGCGGCTTCTGGTTACTGAGGATGCCGATGGACAGCGTATCGATAATTTTCTGCTGGGCCATTTTAAGGGGGTTCCGAAAACCCGGGTCTACCGCATGCTGCGGACCGGCGAGGTCCGTGTCGACGGGGGGCGTATCAGGCCCGATTTTCGGCTTCAGGCCGGCCAGTGGCTCAGGCTGCCCCCCGTGAGGGTGCCAACCCCGGCCGAGCAGTCTGCGGAGTCTTCCCGGATGCAGGCGCAGAGGGCAGCAGAGTTCTCGGGCCGGCTGTCGGTATTGCTTGAGGATCAGGGGCTGCTCGCGGTCCATAAGCCGCCAGGAATCGCGGTTCATGGGGGGAGCGGCATTTCGCTGGGGGTGATCGAGGCCCTTCGGGCCACCCGACCCCCGGGATTTCTTGAGCTCGTCCATCGGCTCGACCGCGACACCTCGGGGGTACTGCTGCTTGCAACAGCCCGCAAGTCTCTCCTGCACGCCCACCGCCAGCTTCAGGAGGGCAGGATGCGTAAGCAGTATCTTGCCTGTGTGCTGGGAGACTGGTCAGCCGATGGTCAGTTGGATCGGCCCATGCAGGAGCCGTTGTGTAAGACCGTCGCAGCCAATGGTGAACGCTGGGTGCATGTCCACCCCGAAGGCCAGCCTTCGCTGACCAAGGCACGCCTGCTTGCATCGCTACAGCACCCAGACTTTGGCCCGGTCAGCCTGTTGCTCTGCGAGCCGCTGACGGGCCGCACCCATCAGATTCGGGTGCATCTGATGCACCGCGGCTTTCCTATTCTCGGTGATCTGAAATACGGCCCCGCGCAAGAGAAGACGCCGATAATGACAAGGCTTACCGGTGCAGTCTCTGGGCGCCGTATGATGCTGCATGCCTGGAAGCTGTCTTTTGACCTGCCAGACTCGGGGCTTATCTCTCGCACCACGCGCACCACCATTACCGCCGAACCGGATGAGGATTTTGTGACTCGTTTGCATGCACTAGGTTTGCCATGGCCGGCCCGATAAGGCATCCCCAGGTGGTTATCTTCGACTGGGATGGCACCCTGGTCGATTCCACCCAGACCATCGCCCAGGCGATTCGCCTGTCTTGCCAGGATCTCGGTCTTGCAGTGCCATCTCTGAAAGACGCCCAGTATGTGATTGGGCTGGGCCTGCAGGATGCCCTGCGTCGGGTGGCGCCCGACCTTCCTGCCGAACGAGCGCCCGAACTCAGCCTGCGTTTTCGGTATCACTATCTATCGCGCGATCATCTGCTTGAGCCGTTTGATGGGATTCGCCCCCTGCTGCAGGACCTGCAGGCCGCCGGGGTGGTCATGACCGTGGCCACCGGCAAATCCCGCCAGGGCCTAGAGCGGGCCTTTGATGCCACCCAGACCCGGGATTTCTTTACCTTCTCCCGGTGTGCCGACGAGTCGGTTCCTAAGCCCGGCCCAGAGATGGTCTTGGAGATCTGCGAATACCTCGACTGTGATCCGCGTGATGCCCTGGTCGTTGGGGACACCACCCATGATATTCAGATGGCCCATTCGGCCGGGGCCCAGGCGCTTGCGGTCGGCTATGGCGCGCATGAGCCTGAGGCGCTGCGTAGCCTTTCCCCGCTCGACTGTCTAGAGACAGTGCATGCCCTAGACCTATGGGTTCGCAGGCACCTGCTTGATTTTTCGGTCGGCCTTCACCGACCGCCCCCGCCTTCCCCTTAACCCCTTTTTTTCCTGTTCTGCGAGACCCACTATGGATACACAGCCGAGCCTTTCTGACCCATCCACTCAGATTACCGTCATGGAGAAGATACTCATGGCGCATTTGGAGGAGCAGCGTCGCGCGCGGCGCTGGGCGATGCTGCGTCGTTTCATTACCCTGGGGGTGTTGGTAGGGATTGCCGTCATCCTCAGTCAGTCATTGTCAGGCTTTTCCGCCTCCGGTGGCCCAGAGGGGCGGCATACTGCGGTCATTAGTCTAAACGGCACCATTGAGGTCGATGGGCAGGTGGATGCGGTACAGGTGAATGAATCGCTTCGGGCTGCGTTTGATGAGCCGCAGGCCGCCGGCATTATTCTGCGGATGAACACCCCGGGGGGGAGCCCGGTTCAGTCCTCTTTAATCTATGAGGAAATTCTTCGGCTGCGCGCCCTACATCCTGATAAGAAGTTGATTGCAGTGGTGGAGGATGTCTGCGCCTCAGGCGGCTACTTCATTGCCTCTGCCGCAGACCAGATTGTCGTAAATCAATCCAGCCTGGTGGGGTCGATTGGCGTTCTTATGAACGGCTTTGGCGCTCAGGGGCTGATTAACAAGCTTGGCATTGAGCGACGTCTTATCACCGCCGGCGAGAACAAGGCCATGCTCGATCCCTTTCTGCCAGTGAACCCCGCCCATCAGAAGGCCACCCAGGCGCTGATCGATGAGGTGCACCAGCATTTCATTGCCTCGGTGAAGCAGGGCCGAGGCGACCGGCTAAAGCCCGACCCGCAGATTTTTTCGGGAATGGTCTATAGCGGAGAAGGCAGCGTTGCCGTAGGGCTGGCAGATGGTCTTGGCTCAGTCGAGAGTGTTGCCCGTGAGGTCTTTCAGGCCGAAGAGCTGATTGACTATACCTACCGGGCCACGGTTCTGGAGGTCTTTGCCAGAAGGCTGGGGGCATCTATCGCGCAGACGCTGGCCCAGACTATGGGCTCGGCTCCAGCGGGTCTAGCCCCAATGCGATAAGGCCGTCGGTTACTGCGATAAGCGGCAGGCCAATGAGGGCTGTCGGGTCGTCCGAGTCGATCGAGGCGATCAGCGTAAGCCCCAGGCCCTCGGCCTTGGCAGCACCAGCGCAGTCGATTGGATTTTCCAGTGCCAGATAACGGGCGAGTCTTTCGGGGGGTAGTTCCTGGGCAGAACGCCAGGTAACCGTAGTGCCCACCGAGGCGATTCGAAGGTCTTGGATCTGCCCTATCTTTCCTTTCTGCCCCTGGTCAGCCAGTTTTTCGACCGGGGATACCCGGGCAAGGCAGACCGCGGTGTGAAAGACCGTGGTCTTACCTGCCTGAAACTGCAGCTGCTCCAGGGCCTTTTCAACGGTGCCCGGTTTGCCCAGGCGTCTGCCCGCGCAGACGGCTACCTGGTCTGACCCAATAACAATTGCTCCGGGGTGGCGTTGGGCAACGGCCAGGGCCTTCTCCCTGGCGAGCCGCTCGGCCATGGTAGGGGCATCCTCCCCGGCGACAGGGGTTTCGTCTACACCGGGTGCCTCGGCGGTAAAGGGCAGGCCCAGTCGCGAGAGCAGCATCTTCCGGTAGGTGCTGGTTGAGGCCAGAATGACCGGCGATTGGACCACAGAGGCACTGGGAGGCGGTGGCTGGTTTACATAAATGGCGGGGGAGTCGCGGTCAGTGGCCATGTCGTTATCATCGCATTCATGCAGAACCCAGCCAAACCAGACTTCCTTCAGCCTATAGCCAAGAAACGCCTGCAGGCTGACTTCCCGTCCGGTTTTGCGATAGACACAGACATTGCTGTCGATGACTTTCGGCGCCTGGCCTCAGCGGGCATTGCACTGCGCGGGCCGCTTAGGGTGACAGCCCAGTTCAATGGCAGAGACCGCTTGGCAATCCAGCTTACTGGGGAGGCAACAGTTGCCTGTGCCCGATGCCTTGCGCCGGCGGGCCAGCAGATTTCGGCCGACTGTCGATTTCGTCTCTTTGAGACAGAGGCTCAGGCAGACCAGGCCGTCTCGGCCTTAGATCCGGAAGAGCCGGTATGCGATGCCGACGGCCAGAGTCTTGTGGACCTGATTGAAGATGAGGTCTTGATGCAGATGACCGAACCGGTTTTGCATACCGACTGCGCGATACCAAGCGGTGCCGCACCAATGGCGGGCGCGCTGCCCGGCGCTGCCGCGAGCCCAAGGGCTGATGGTCAGGCCGACGACCGTCAGCGGCCCTTTGCCGGGCTCGGCGAACTCCTGGCCCAGACAAGACCAAGCAAAGGGTCGTAAGTGCCGCTATAATCGAAGGATTTTTCCAAGCCCTTGGAGCCGAAATACCATGGCCGTTCAGCAAAACAAAAAATCTCCTTCGAAGCGTGGCATGCATCGCTCCCACGATTTTCTCAGCAACCCCCCAACGGCGGTAGAGCCCACCACGGGCGAGGTGCATCGTCGTCACCATATCAGTCCATCGGGCTTTTACCGCGGCAAAAAGGTAGTTAAAACGCCTGGCACCGACGCGTAATCGCGCGTTCTGTTTTTCGAAGTCTCCGTTCGTTTCGGCCTTAGCCAGTCGCTATGTCGGTCTGCGTTGCCGTAGACTGCATGGGGGGTGACCATGGCCTCTCGGTCACGCTCCCTGCCTCTGCGGATTTTCTGAATAGACACCCTCAGGCACGTCTTATTCTGGTAGGACAGCAGCAGGCGGTCTTGGCAGAGGTTGCCCGCCTGGTGGGCAGGTCAGGCAGGCAGTTCAGCGTCTTGCAAGATTCCGCCAGGGTGACCATCGTGCATGCAGAGCAGGTGGTCGGTATGGACGATCCGCCGGCAGTGGCATTAAAGTCCAAACGGCAGTCTTCCATGCGCCATGCCTTTCAGGCGGTTGCCGACGGCAAGGCCGATGCGGCGGTAAGCGCCGGAAACACAGGCGCTCTCATGGCCATTTCGCGTTATGTTTTGAAGACCCTCGAGGGCATTGACAGGCCCGCCATTGCCACCGCTATTCCCAATCGCCAGGGTGGATCCACCTTGATGCTCGACCTTGGCGCCAATGTCGACTGCGGGCCGGAACATCTTTTCCAGTTTGCGGTAATGGGCGCGGCCTTGGTTTCGGTTATGCAGGACAAGCCCACCCCTACTGTCGCACTTCTGAACGTAGGCGAAGAGGCTATTAAGGGCAATGAGGTGGTGAAACAGGCTGCTGACCTTTTGCGAGCCAGCGGACTGCGGTTTATCGGCAATGTCGAGGGTAATGATGTTTATAAAGGCGGCACCGATGTCGTGGTCTGCGATGGCTTTGTGGGCAATGTGGCCCTGAAGAGTTCCGAGGGCGTTGCCCAGATGCTTGGGGCATTTCTGCGCGAGGAATTCAAGCGCAACTGGGCAACCAAGTTTGCCGCGGTGGTGGCCAGCCCGGTACTGCGGGCATTTGCCGCACGGGTTGATCCGCGCCGCTATAACGGCGCGGTTTTGTTGGGGCTGCGCGGTGTGGTGGTCAAGAGCCACGGTTCGGCAGATGCCTATGCCTTTCGCCATGCCTTGGAACGCGCGGCCGATGCCGCGGAACATGGCCTGATTGCCCGCATCTCGGGGGCCCTGCAGGCAGGCTAAACTCTGGGGCTATGGCCAATTCACATCTGCAGGGTGGGGCGCCCTTCTCAAGGATTGTAGGAACCGGCCGGTTTCTGCCCGGTGAGCCGGTTACCAACGATGCGCTCGCCCAGCGGCTCGCGGGCCATGGTGTTGAGACCAGCGACGCCTGGATTCAAGAGCGCACCGGTATCACGCAGCGTTATCTGGCGTCTGCGGAAGTCTCTTGCAGCGACCTTGCGGTAAACGCGGCGCGCATCGCCATGGCAGATGCGGGAATCGGGGCCGACCAGATCGACATGATTCTGGTGGCGACGTCCACGCCCGACATGATCTTTCCCTCCACTGCCTGCCTGGTGCAGAAAAAGCTGGGTATTACGCAGGGCGCGGCATTTGATGTGCAGGCGGTCTGTAGTGGCTTTGTCTATGCCTTGGCAACTGCCGACCTTTTTATTCGTGCGGGGAAGGCCCGCAATGCCCTGGTGATTGGCGCCGAGGTTTTTTCGCGCATTCTCGACTGGAATGACCGTGGCACCTGTGTTCTCTTTGGAGATGGTGCCGGGGCTGTGGTGCTTCGGGCAAGCCAGACCCCGGGGGTTCTTGCCCACCGACTGCATGCCCGAGGTGAGTACGAAGGCATTCTTCGCACGCCAGGGCAGATCAGCCATGGTAATGCCACGGGCCATCCTTTTCTGACCATGGACGGACAGGCAGTCTTCAAGCTCGCAGTCCAGGTGCTCGAGTCGTCTGCGCGCGAGGTCTTGTCCGATGCGCAGATGCAGCCAGACCAGGTCGACTGGCTCATTCCCCACCAGGCCAACGTGCGCATTCTGCAGTTCACGGCCAAGCGGCTTGGGCTCCCGCTGTCCAAGCTGGTGGTGACGGTCGATCAGCACGGTAATACCTCTGCCGCCTCGGTGCCCATGGCCCTGGATGTCGCGCGTCGCGATGGACGCGTGCAGCCTGGCCACCATGTTCTCTTGCAAGGTGTTGGCGGCGGCTTTACCTGGGGTGCTGCCCTGGTACGCATGTAGCCTCCGGCCGCATTCTGAATGACTACTTTCTGGCTGATGAAGAAGGGCAATACCAGTGAATAGACAAGACTTGGCATTTCTATTTCCGGGTCAGGGCTCCCAGGCTGTGGGTATGCTCGCCGGATTCGGTGCGAATCGGGCAGTCGCCGAGGCTGTGGCGGCGGCCTCCGGTGCAATCGGACTCGATATTGCCGGCCTTGTGGCAGAGGGTCCGGCAGAGACGCTCAACCTCACGGTGAACACGCAACCCGTGATGCTCGCCTGCGCCGTGGGCTTTTTTCAGGCCTATCGCGCTGCCGGTGGACCCATGCCCTCTGCCATGGCGGGGCATAGTCTGGGGGAGTACTCGGCTTTGGTGGCCGCCGGCGCGCTGCCGCTTTCTGAGGCAGCCTCGCTGGTGCGGTTTCGGGCCGAGGCCATGCAGCAGGCGGTACCGGTAGGTCAGGGGGGAATGGCGGCAGTCCTGGGTCTTGCCTCTCAGAAAGTAGAAGAAGTCTGCCGTGGACTGTCCCGGCCGCAGGCAGTTGTTGAGGCGGTGAACTTTAACGCGCCCGATCAGACCGTGATTGCCGGCCATCTGGCGGCAGTGGAGGCGGCCTGTGGGGCGCTCAAGGCTGCCGGTGCCAAGCGAGCCCTGATGCTACCGGTGTCTGCCCCCTTTCATTCGTCACTTCTTGCCCCGGCGGCCCAGGCGCTTTCTGATCGACTCGCACAGGTGGTCTTTTCTCCCGTGCAGGTACCCGTCTGGCACAACCTCAATGCCCAGCCCTGTGGAGATGCCTCGGCAATCCGGCAGGCGCTGGCCGCACAGGCCAAGAGCCCCGTGCTCTGGACACAGACGATCGAGGGACTTGCCAAGGTTGGAATTTCCACCTTCGTAGAGTGTGGTCCGGGCAAGGTTTTGGCGGGCCTGGTCAAGCGAATCAGCCCCGAGGCACGGGTACTGAACATCTATGATCAGGCCTCACTGGATGCCTGTATGGAGGCACTGTAATGACCCGCGTGGCGCTTGTTACCGGGGCTAGCCGGGGAATTGGCCAGGCCATTGCGCTAGCGCTGGGCCAGTCGGGTTGCCAGGTTGTTGGCACGGCCACCACCGATGCTGGTGCCCAGGCGATCAGCGATTTTCTTGAGCAGTCGGGCGTGCACGGAAAGGGCATGCGGCTGCAGGTAACCGAGCCCGGCGCCTGTGAGGCACTTATTGAGGCCATTCTGAAAGACTATGGCCGTCTCGACATTCTGGTGAACAATGCAGGGATCACCCGCGACAACCTCGCGATGCGCATGAAAGACGAAGAGTGGGATGCGGTGATTCAGACCAACCTCACTGCGGTATTTAAGTTAAACCGTGCCGTCTTGCGCCCGATGATGAAAGCCCGATGGGGGCGGATTATTCAGATTACCTCCGTGGTGGGCGTGAGCGGCAACCCCGGGCAAGCCAACTACGCGGCGGCCAAGGCAGGGGTCGCGGGCATGAGTCGGGCCCTTGCCCGCGAAATTGCCAGCCGGGGCATCACCGTAAACTGCGTGGCCCCGGGCTTTATCGATACCGACATGACCCGGGCGCTCAGCGAAGACCAGATCAGCACCCTCACTGCGCAAATTCCAGCCCAACGTCTGGGAAAACCCACCGATATCGCCGCATCTGTCGTTTTTTTGGCCTCCGAGGATGCCGGCTACATCACCGGCATTACCCTGAATGTCAACGGCGGCATGGTGATGAACTGATACAATCCGCTGTCTTAACTCCCTTTGGTGACGAGAGGAAATAAACCATGGAAGATATCGAGAAGCGCGTCAAGGCGATCGTTTCTGAGCAGCTTGGCGTGAAGCTAGAGGACATCAAAAACGAGTCCAAATTCGTTGATGACCTCGGCGCCGATTCGCTCGACACCGTTGAGCTGGTAATGGCCCTAGAAGACGCCTTTGAGTGCGAGATTCCCGACGAAGAGGCCGAGAAGATCACCACCGTCCAGCAGGCAATCGACTACGTCAACGCCAACCTCAAAAAGTAGCAGCAGCGGGTGGCTGTGGCGGCCCCGTCGCTCCGACGCGGGCGCTCCTCCGGGCCAACCCCTCACCACAGCCGCACATGGCCCATTCCTATCCCGGTCTTAGGCGCAGGGTAGTTGTTACCGGGCTGGGCTGTGTATCTCCAGTCGGAAACACGCCATTGGATGCCTGGCAGTCGCTGCTTGCCGGTTCCTCTGGAATTCAAACGGTCACTCGTTTTGACCACTCCGGTCTGCCCGTGCACTTCGCCGGTGAGGTCAAGGGGTTTTCGATTGAGGACTACATCCCTGCCAAAGAGGCGCGCCATATGGATACCTTCATCCACTATGGCATTGCGGCGGGCTTACAGGCGCTCGACGATTCGGGGCTGGTGGTTACCGATGCCAACACCGAGCGCATTGGCGTGATGGTGGGATCTGGAATTGGCGGCCTGCCGATGATCGAAGACACCCATTCCGAATACACCAATCGGGGGGCGCGGCGTATTTCGCCGTTTTTTGTTCCCGGCTCGATCATCAACATGATCTCCGGACACCTCAGTATTCTGCGCAATCTGCAGGGGCCGAACCTGGCCGCAGTAACGGCCTGCACTACCGGTTTGCATAGTATTGGTCTAGCCGCCCGTCTCATCCAGTATGGTGATGCCGATGTCATGGTGGCAGGCGGGGCCGAGTCCACGATCTCTCCGCTTGGTATCGGGGGGTTTGCTGCGGCAAGGGCACTTTCAACACGTAACGATGACCCCGCCACCGCGTCTCGGCCCTGGGACAAGGACCGCGACGGGTTCGTGCTCGGCGAAGGCGCGGGGGTGGTAGTGCTTGAGGAATATGAGCATGCCAAGGCCCGTGGCGCCACTATCTATGCAGAGCTCCGCGGGGTGGGCTTCTCTGGTGATGCATTCCACATGACGGCGCCAGACCGCGAGGGCCCCCGTCGGTGCATGGTCAATGCCCTCAAAGATGCCGGGGTGTCTGCCGAAGAGGTCCACTATGTGAACGCCCATGGAACCTCAACGCCCCTGGGCGATAAAAACGAAACCGAGGCGATCAAGCTTGCCTTGGGCGATCAGGCGCGAAAGCTGGTGGTCAATTCCACCAAGTCAATGACCGGCCATCTTTTGGGCGGTGCGGGTGGCCTGGAGTCTGTCTTTACCGTAATGGCCTTGCACCAGCAGGTCAGCCCGCCGACCATCAATATTTTCAATCAAGACCCTGAGTGCGATCTCGACTACTGCGCCAATCAGGCCCGTCAAATGCCGATATCGGTGGCGGTAAAAAACAACTTCGGTTTTGGGGGAACCAACGGCACTTTGGTCTTTTCGCGCATCTAAGGGTTTATGGAACGCGAGGCCGATCAGGTCTTAGTCCGCCGCGTTCAGGATGGCGACCAGGCTGCCTTTAACCTTCTGGTTCTGAAGTACCAGCGTAAGGTGCTTCGGCTCGTGTCGCGAATCGTGCGCGATCCTTCTGAGGTGGAAGACGTGGTGCAAGAGGCTTTTGTGAAGGCCTACCGGGCCCTGCCCAAGTTTCGCGGCGAAAGCGCCTTCTACACCTGGCTCTACCGAATAGCGGTAAACACCGCTAAAAACCATTTGGTGTCTCTGGGCAAGCAGCCGATTCCCATGACAGACCTTACACCGGACGCGGATGATACGGAATCTTTTGAGGCCCGGTCTGTCGTAACAGACAACCAGACGCCGGAATCGCTCTTGCTGAGTCGGCAGATTGCCGAAACAGTGAATCAGTCGATTGAGTCTCTTCCGGCCGAGCTCCGCACGGCGATTACCTTGCGGGAAATTGAGGGTTTATCGTATGAGGAGATTGCAGAAGCTATGAACTGCCCAATTGGTACCGTCCGGTCGCGCATCTTTCGTGCCCGGGAGTTTATTTCGGCCGCCCTGCGGCCTTTGCTCGATACCCCTGACCATAAACGCTGGTGATGCCTATGCCCCACTCCCCCTCACGACCCCCGTCACAATCCCCCGCACCCTCCTCTATGCAGCCCGCAAACCCTCCCCGCGACGCAGCCTCCCGCCCTGGCGCCTCCGCCGCAGACGCGCCGAGCGGCGGCCTGCAAGCCGTGGCGGCGGAATCCATTTCCGCCTTTATTGACAACAGCCTCACCGAGGCTCAGGCGCTTCGGGCTGCTGAGCGGCTTTCTCGGTCTGAAGCCTACCGGGCCGCTGCGTTACGGTACTGGCTGATCTCTGATGTTCTCGGTTCCGTAGGCTCTTCCGACCACCGTCCCAACCTCTGCGCCAAGATTGCAGACCGTATTTCCAAGGAGCCTGTGTTCATGCCCCAGCCGGTTCGGTCCGCGCCTGCCCGGTCGTCGGGCCGTTCTTTGGGGCCTGGGCTCAGGCTTGCAGCCTCGGTTGCCGGCCTTGCATTTGTGGGTGCTGGTGCCTTTTTTCTACTCAGCCTTCCCACAGCGCCGGATTCCGAAACCCTATTGGCTGGAACAGGTACTCCCCCGGCTGTGGGCTCTGTCCCAGCGCTTGACCCGCGGGTGATGCGTGCCTCCTTTGACAGCCCGCAGGCCCGGGCCCTGCTCGACGCCCATGGCGCCTCCCATGTCCGGCTTAGAATGGACGACCGGTAGCCTTCCACTATGCGCTCTGTCATTTCCCTGCCATACGGTCACCTTTCCATGAGGGGCCTGTTGTCCTTGTTTGCGACCGCGTTTATCGCGTGCGGTGCGGCCTACTCGGGTGCCGCATGGGCGGAGTCTGACGCCGAGTTGGTGCAAAAGATTAGTCGGTCTGTTCAGTCGCTAAATTTCGAGGGTACCTATGTGCACCAGCAAGACGGTGGCCTTTACACCGCCCGTGTCTACCACCGCGTCTCTGCCAACGGAGAGCGCGTTACGCGCGTGCAGTCGCTTGATGGTCCGAGCCGCGAGGTGATCCGTTCTTCGCGAGAGATGCGGGCCTACCTTCCCGAGCAAAAGGTCATTCGCATCTATAAGGGTCCCATGGTGCGGCCCGACTTCCCCGCTATGTTTGTGGCCAACCCGTCTTGGGTGCTTGACCACTACCAAATTGAGCGGCGCCCCGGTAAGCGCATTGCGGACCAAGAAACCGAGCTGCTGGTGTTTGTTCCCAGAGACCAGTTTCGTTGGCGTGTTCACTGCTGGCTAGAAAAACGCCATCATCTGCCGGTAAAACTCCAGCTGCTTGACCCTCAGGGACTGGTGCTCGAAGAGTACGCATTCTCCGAAGTGAAGATCAATCCGTCGCAGTCGCCGCAGGTGTCCCCGTCATTTCAGGGGGTATCCGACTGGAAGCGGGTCTATGCACCCATGGTGCCCAAAGAGGTGTCTCAGTCGATTGCCGCGGCTGGGCCTATGATCGGTTTTCGCCCAGTAGCCTCGGCCATGGTCTCTGAGCCATCGATCAGGTCCGTTGAGCAGTATGTCCTGTCTGACGGGCTGGCCGTGGTCTCGATTTTTATTGGCCCCTTGGTGGGGGCTGATGCACAGGCATCAGAGGTCTCTCGCAAGGGTTCTTTGAGCATGGTCGTGCGCAAGAAAGGCAGCCATTCCATAACTGCCATCGGCGAGGTTCCCACCGAAACCGTACAAGACCTTGTGGAGCGGTTTACGCCCCAGTAGCCCAGTGTTTTTTCGCCTTGTGCGGCACCGATAATTTTTTTGGCCAGGTTTTCCTGGCCTCGTTTTTCAGAAAGAGGAAGTCACTATGCGCTTGAATAGACGTTTTTTTGTCACTGGTCTGGTATCGATGATTCTGGGGGTATCACTGTCTCTTAGCGTATCCCAGGCTTTCGCCCAGCGAGGGCTTCCCGATTTCACCGAACTCGTCGAGAAGGCCGGACCGGCAGTGGTTAATATTCGCACGCTCGAGCGGGCGAAGTCTCGAGGGCAGGGGTCAGGCCCGTCGGCTCCGCGTGGAATGCCACCAGGCATGGATGAAAACGATCCGTTTTATGAGTTCTTTCGCCGGTTCTTTCCCCCAGGCCATCCGGGCGCACCCGGAGCCCCCAGCGCGCCCGGTGGCGGCCGCGGTGAGCGCGGCCCCGATAGCCAGGCACCCGGAAGCCCAGACTCCGGGGCCCAGCGCCCGCGCGGGGTTGGTAGCGGCTTTATCATCTCTGCCGATGGCTATATTCTCTCGAACCATCACGTGGTCGAGGGTGCCGATGAGGTAATCGTTACCCTTGCCGATCAGCGTGAGTTTAAGGCCCGGGTGGTGGGCTCAGACCAGCGCACTGATGTGGCCTTGCTCAAGATCGATGCCTCCGGCCTGCCTACGCTGCCGCTGGGGGACCCCTCCAGAATAAAGGTGGGTGCCTGGGTCCTGGCCATCGGGTCCCCGTTTGGCCTGGAAAACACCGTTACGGCTGGTATTGTTAGTGCCAAAGGACGTGAAACAGGCGACTACCTTCCGTTTATCCAGACCGATGTTGCCGTGAATCCGGGCAATTCAGGGGGGCCGTTGTTGAACATGGATGGTGAGGTAATTGGCATTAACTCCCAGATCTACAGCCGTACCGGGGGTTTTATGGGCATCTCGTTTGCGATTCCGATCGATGAGGCCCGTCGGGTAGCCGATCAGCTGCGCCAGTCCGGTCGGGTGGTACGTGGTCGTATCGGGGTGGCCATCGGTGACGTTACCCGAGAGGTTGCCGAGGCCTTGGGCCTGAAGGGCAATAATGGCGCCTTGGTGCGCAATGTCGATCCGGATGGCCCGGCGGCAAAGGCCGGAATTGAGCCTGGTGACATCGTGTTGGCTTTTGCCGGGCGGCCGGTAAATCGAATGTCAGACCTTCCTCGGCTGGTGGGCAATACCGTACCAGGCCGCACTGAGAGCATTGAGGTCTGGCGCCGCGGGGAGCGCAAGCAGCTGCGAATCCAGGTGGTCGAGCTGGAACCTGAGGCCCGGGCGCAGGCAGCCCCCGCCTCCAACGCCCCAAAGCCTGCTGCGGTGAATTGGCTCGGTCTGGGAGTGTCTGAGCTCTCCGATGCCCAGAAAAGCCAGCTTCGGCTAACCCAGGGCGTATTTGTCTCGGCAGCCTCGGGCCTGTCCGAACGGGCAGGAATCCGCCAGGGTGACATAATCCTGTCCGTGGACAGGACTTCGGTAGGCTCGGTTGCTCAGTTTTCTACCCTAGTCGAGCGGCTAGACCGGAAGCGGCCCGTGGCACTACTGGTGCATCGGGACAACGCATCTTCCTGGATTGTAGTAAAACCGTAGCCAAGTCAATGACTTGGCGTATATAAGCCTGTGTTGTTAATTTGCAAAACATTCGTAACTTTTCGATTATTGCCCATATCGACCATGGAAAGAGCACCCTGGCCGACCGCATCATCCAGATCTGTGGCGGCCTGCCCGACCGCGAGATGGAGGCGCAGGTGCTCGACTCCATGGACCTCGAACGCGAGCGTGGCATCACCATCAAGGCGCAGACGGCCGCGCTGAAATACAGAGCCCGTGATGGCCAGGTGTATGCCCTAAACCTTATCGACACCCCAGGGCATGTTGACTTTTCCTACGAGGTAAGCCGGTCGTTATCCGCCTGCGAAGGGGCGCTTCTGGTGGTAGATGCCTCCCAGGGGGTAGAGGCTCAGACGGTGGCGAACTGTTACACCGCCATAGAGCTGGGCGTTGAGGTCTGTCCGGTTCTCAACAAGATCGACCTGCCTGCTGCCGATCCGGAGCAGGCCATTCAAGAAATCGAAGACGTCATCGGTATTCAGGCCTCCGATGCCATCCGCGCGAGCGCCAAAACAGGCGAGGGCGTCGAAGACATTCTTGAGATGATTGTGGCAAAGATTCCGCCGCCCAAAGGCGACTCCACGGCGCCGCTGCAGGCGCTGATTATTGACTCCTGGTTCGATAACTATGTGGGCGTGGTCATGCTGGTGCGGGTGGTCAATGGCACCTTAAAGGCCCGCGACAAAATTCTGTTGATGGCCACCGGAAGCACCCATCCGGCAGAGCAGCTGGGTGTCTTTACGCCCAAGTCGGTAGCCCGAGAGTCGCTCAGTGCAGGCGAGGTGGGCTTTGTGATTACCGGAATTAAAGAACTGAAAGCAGCCAAGGTGGGCGATACCCTTACCCTGGCAGGCCGGCCCGCAGCCGCGCCGCTACCGGGGTTTAAAGAGGTGAAGCCGCAGGTATTTGCGGGGCTGTATCCGGTGGAATCAAGCGAGTACGACATAATGCGCGATGCCCTAGAGAAGCTTCAGCTCAACGATGCGGCCTTGCAGTTTGAGCCTGAGGTGTCGCAGGCCTTGGGCTTTGGGTTTCGTTGTGGATTTCTGGGGCTGCTGCACATGGACATTGTGCAGGAGCGGCTAGAGCGCGAGTACGACATCGACCTGATTACCACCGCGCCCACGGTTGTTTATCAGGTGCTCATGAAGGACGGCACGGTAATTGATGTTGACAACCCATCCAAGATGCCAGAGCCATCGCGTATTGAAGAGATTCGCGAGCCGATTGTGACCGTGTCTTTGTTTATGCCCCAAGACTATGTGGGCGTGGTGATGACCCTGTGCACCGGTAAGCGGGGTGTTCACACCGGCATGACCTATGCCGGCCGCCAGGTAAATCTCACCTACGAGATTCCCATGAATGAGATCGTGCTCGACTTCTTTGACAAGTTAAAGTCAATATCACGTGGCTATGCCTCGATGGACTATGAATTCAAAGAGTATCGTGCCTCCGACGTGGTGAAGATGGATATTCTTATTAATGGTGATAGGGTCGATACCCTGTCGGTAATCGTGCATCGTGGCGGGGCGCAGGCGCGTGGGCGCGAGCTTGCGGCCAAGCTGCGCGAGCTTATTCCCCGGCAGATGTTTGATGTCGCCGTACAGGCGGCAATCGGCGTGAATATTCTGGCCCGCGAAAATATCAAGGCCTTGCGCAAAAACGTGCTCGCCAAATGCTATGGCGGTGACATTACCCGCAAGCGCAAGCTTTTAGAAAAACAAAAGGCAGGTAAAAAACGTATGAAGCAGGTCGGAACGGTAGAGATACCGCAGGAGGCTTTCCTTGCCATATTAAAGGTGGACGGCTAGCACCATGAACTTCGCGCTTATTCTCTTGGTGCTCTGTCTGGTAACGGGCTTGCTCTGGTTCGCCGATCGTCTGGTCTGGAGAAAGTCCCGCCCAGCAGGCGCCCCACGGCCCGCTCTCTTGGAGTACACAGCAGGTTTTTTTCCGGTCATATTCGTTGTCTTTGTTATTCGATCTTTCTTATTTGAACCTTTTAATATTCCCTCGGGGTCGATGATTCCTACGCTCCGTATTGGCGATCTTATTCTTGTGAAGAAGTACAGCTACGGGGTGCGGCTGCCGGTATCGCATACGCTGGTATTTGCAACCGGGCTGCCCCAGCGCGGCGATGTTGCAGTGTTTCGCTATCCGCTGGACACTTCTGTGGACTACATCAAGCGCATCGTGGGCGTTCCGGGCGATTCGGTGGTCTATGAGAATAAGCAGCTCACGATCAACGGAGTGGCTGTTTCTAAAAAGGCTCAGGGCAGTTTTGTCGATGGCACTACGGCAAGGGTGTCGCGTCAGTATGGCGAGACCCTTGATAGCCGCAGCTACAGCACCTTAAACGACAATGGTTCTGGCGATTTTTATCTTTTGGAGTCGTTCCCCCATAAAGACGCCTGCCAACGGACAGCGCTTGGGCTGCGGTGCACAGTGCCTGCAGGGCATTACTTCGCCATGGGAGACAATCGCGATAACTCTGCCGACAGCCGTGTCTGGGGATTCGTACCCGAGGCCAATCTGGTGGGGCAGGCCTTTATGGTCTGGTTTAATGCCGGCGAGGTCTTCTCTGGGCAATTCGACCGTCTGGGATTTTTCGAGTAGCCGGTTATGTCTGCAGCCGATGATAATTTTCTTTCTTGTCTTGAGGGCCTGCAGGAGAAGATCCGGTATCGCTTCAATGATCCCGAACGGGCCAGGCTGGCCCTTACCCATCGCAGCTATAGCGCACAGCATTATGAGCGGCTGGAGTTCCTTGGCGACAGCGTTTTGAACCTTGCGGTTTCGAGCCTTTTGTATCGAGAACTGCATGGCTTTACCGAGGGCGACCTCAGCCGCGTGCGGTCAAACCTGGTGCGCCAGCAGGCACTGCACGATATTGCTCAGACCTTGTCTCTGCACCAGCATCTTTTTCTGGGAGATGGCGAGCGCAAGAGCGGTGGGCTGCGACGTCCGTCTATTCTTGCCGACGCCCTGGAGGCATTGATCGGGGCCGTATTTATCGACGGTGGCTATGATGCGGCCGCCCAGGTGGTCGAGCGGTTTTATCGTCCGATTCTCAACCAGGTAGACCCCAAGACCCTGGGTAAAGATGCCAAGACGCTTCTGCAAGAGTTTTTGCAGGGCCACGGCATGCCCTTGCCAATTTACCAGGTGGTGGCCACGCATGGGGCAGCCCATAACCAGGTGTTTGAAGTGGAATGCCTGGTAAGCAAGCTTGCCATCACCGTGCTGGGTTCCGGATCGTCTCGCCGGGCGGCAGAGCAGGTGGCGGCTACGGAAGCGCTAGAGGCGGTAAATCGTGCGCTTACCGAGGCACCGAAAAAAGGGCGCCGCTCCAAAAAGGCAGAGCCCGCCCCTCAGGGCAAGCTCGAGTTCTTGTTGCCAAAGCAGACGCCGAGGCTCGAAGAAGGCTGACATGGCTCACCGGGTTGGCTTTGTGGCGCTTGTCGGACGGCCCAATGTGGGGAAGTCGAGTCTTCTGAATGCCTTGGTGGGCATGAACCTGGCCATCACCTCGCGCAAGGCGCAGACCACACGGCATCGTATTCTTGGGGTGCGCACCACGGAGTCGCACCAGATTTTTTTTGTTGACACCCCTGGCATTCAGCACAGCCACACGGCTGCGCTTAATCGGCAGTTGAATCGCACCGCACTGTCGGCCCTGCAAGAGGTATCTGCCGTGACCTGGGTGATTGAGGCGCATAAACTGCGGCCCGAAGACGAGGCAGTTCTGGCCCGTATTCCGCCTGCCATGCCGGTGGTGGTGGCGATGAACAAGGCCGACCGTCTGGCTACTGAGGCTGACAAGGCAAAGGCATTTGCCCTGGTTGCGCAGTTGCAAAGCCTAAGGCCAAACCAGCCAGATCGGCCCGGTTTTAAGGCAATTGTTCCCGTATCGGCGGTCACGGGGTTTCAGGTGGATGTTCTGGCCCAGGCGCTGGCCGATTGTCTTCCCGAGGGCCCTGCCCAGGTGGATGCCGATACCGTCACCGATCGCAGTACGCGTTTTTTTGTGGCCGAGATCATTCGTGAAAAACTCTTTCGGTTTTTAGGGGATGAGCTTCCCTACGAGGCCGCAGTGGTGATCGACCAGTTCTCCGAAGAACCGGCCCAGGCGGACAGGCCGGCGAGGCTTGCGGTGGCGGCCACCATTATTGTGGGAAGAGACTCACACAAACCTATGGTGCTGGGCGAAGGCGGTGCTAGGCTGCGGCAGATTGGCTCGCAGGCACGCCACGATATTGCAGCCTTTTGCGATGCGCAGGTGCGGCTTGACCTTTGGGTGAAGGTGAAAGAAAACTGGGCTGACACCGAGTCGCTGGTGCGCAGTTTTGGTTACGAATAGGGAATAGGGCGAGGCGCTAGACATGGTTCAGGGCTATGTGCTGCACAGTCTGGCCTGGCGAGAAACGAGCCTTATTGTGGAGGTGTTTACTCGGGAAGAAGGACGGCTGGGCCTGGTTGCCCGCGGGGCGCGACGCCCCCGTTCTCCGCTGCGCGGCCTGCTGCAGCCTTTTCAGCCACTTGGGCTTCGGTATTCTGCCAAGGGGGAGTTGCGTAGCCTCATGGGGGCAGAATGGCTGGGGGGGGTGGGTACACCTTCCGGCGACTGCCTTCTCGCAGGGTTTTACCTTAACGAGCTCTTGATGCGGCTGATGCCCCGCGAAGACCCCCACCCATTGCTCTTCGATGCCTACGAGGCGGCCATGCACCGACTGTCAGAGGCTGGGCCAGAGGTGGGTGCGGTTCTGCGTTGGTTCGAATGTCGGCTGTTACGGGAAATGGGCGTTGCTCCCGAATTCGATACCGTGCAGGGTATGACAGTGGAGGCGGCAGGCCAGTATGCGCTGGTATTTGGCGAGCCGGTGGTTGTGGCAAATGGGCAGGCAATTGCGGAGTCCGCGGGCATGCTGGTCTCGGGTCAGACGTTGTTGGCCTTGTCGCGATACGATGCGTCAGCAAACGGGCAGAGGTTAGACGACATGCATGCAGAGGTGAGCCTTGAGGCAAAAAGGCTGCTTCGGGGCCTGATTCGGCATCAGCTTGGGGAGTCTGGTCTGCAGTCCCGGCAGGCCATGATAGGGCTTGCACGACTGCGGCAGCGGCTGCTTGGTATCGGGTCAGAGACACCTCATTAGAGTGTTGGGGCGACACCGGATGCCAGCTTTGCGGACAATAGCGATGAGCGTTTCTGACCCAAAAAAATAGGACGAAGATCACCATGATAGAGCTTGGCGTGAACATAGACCATGTTGCGACCCTGCGGCAGGCAAGGCGCAGCTATGACCCCGACCCGATATGGGCCGCGGTGGAGGCCCATCTGGGTGGCGCCGATGGCATTACGGTGCACCTGCGCGAGGACCGTCGTCATATTCAAGACGAAGATGTGGGCCGGCTGCGCGACCTTACCCAGATTAAGCTCAACCTTGAAATGGCGGCCACCGTTGAGATGGTAGGCATTGCCGTGCGGCTCAAGCCCGAAATGGCCATGCTGGTGCCTGAAGGACGGCAGGAGGTGACCACCGAGGGAGGCCTTGATCTTATTGGTCAGCAGGCGTCGCTGCGGTCTACGCTAGATCGGCTGAAGTCGGCAGACATTAGTGTGAGCGCCTTCATTGATGCTGACTTGGCGCAGATTGACATGGCTGCCGCCCTGGGCGTAGAGGTCTGTGAGGTGCACACTGGGCCTTATGCGGAGGTGTTCTATGCCCAAGGGCGTGACGCTGAGCAGCCCGCGGTGCGTGCCGAACTCGAAAAGATTCGCGTCGCTGGCCGGGCGATTCAAGAACGCGGCATGCGGTTTAACGCGGGCCATGCCTTGAACTACTTTAACGTGCAGCCAGTCGCGGCGATTGCTGGGGTACGCGAATTGCATATCGGACATGCCATCGTCTCGCGTGCGGTTTTCGTGGGACTGCGCGAGGCTGTGCGCGAGATGAAGCGGCTGATGCGTGAGGCTGCTTATACGGGCCGTCAATGATCGCCGGTGTTGGTACTGATCGGGTGCTTATTAGCCGAATCCAGGCGATTCTCCTGCGCTGGGGCGACCGGTTTGTGGCCCGGGTACTGGGCCCTTTAGAGCAGTCAGAGTTTTATCGACGCAAGGCCCAGTCTGAACTGCGTGCGGCCTCGTACCTGGCCAAACGGTTCGCCGCCAAAGAGGCCTTTGGTAAGGCGCTTGGCTGTGGGCTTGCTTTCCCTATGAGCCTACATAGCCTCGAGGTACTCAATAATCCCAAGGGGGCTCCGTATCCGGTGTTTCATAAGGCATTGGCTGAGCATATGCAGAGGCAGCAGCTCAAAGGCTTTGTCTCCTTGTCTGACGAGCAGGATGCCGCAATTGCCTTTGCCCTCATTGAATATGCACCGATCCAAAACCATTAGGGGGTAAGCCTTACCGTGTCTGGTCCTTTTATTATTGATCTGCAAGGCCTGGTTGCTACCGCCGAGGAGCTTGAGATTCTCGCCCACCCCTGGGTGGGCGGCGTCATTCTCTTTACGCGAAATTTCTCCGATCGTGATCAGCTGTGTGGTCTCACGCAGCAGCTGCGTCAGGTGCGGCGGTCCGATGGTGTGCCTTTGCTTATTTCCGTAGACCATGAAGGCGGCCGGGTACAACGCTTTCGCGAAGGGTTCACAGCACTGCCTGCCTTTGGCACGCTGGGCATGCGCCTCACCGAGGCATTGGCAGATGCCGATGGGGTGCCCCGAACTGGCGCCGTAGAGGCGGCCTTGGCGCTTGCCCGGCAGGCGGGCCAAGACCTGGCTTTTGAGCTCAAGGCGGGGGGCGTCGACTTTAGCTACACCCCCGTGCTCGACCTCGACTATGGCCGCAGCGCGGTGATTGGTAATCGGTCCTTTGGCAGGCTTCCGCAGATTGTCACGCTTGCGGCCACGGCCGTATTGCAGGGTCTGGCCCAGGCGGGATTCCGTTCCTGCGGAAAGCATTTTCCAGGGCATGGCTGGGCGGAGGCCGATTCACACCATGCGCTGCCGGTCGATGACCGGCCACTCGATCAGATCCTCGCGAACGATGTCTGGCCTTACGCGCGACTCTGTTCTGGGCCTTTCGATCGTGCGCTGGTGCAGGCTGTGATGCCTGCCCATGTGGTCTATAGCCAGGTCGATGCCCAGCCCGCGGGGTTCTCTTCACGGTGGATACGTGAGATCTTGCGGGGCCGTATCGGGTTCGAAGGGGTTGTGATTAGCGACGATCTCTCTATGGCCGGTGCCGCCGTCTATGCCGATGTGGCCGATCGTGCCCAGGCTGCCTTTGAGGCAGGCTGTGACGCCACGCTTATTTGCAACCGGCCCGACCTGGCGATTCAGGCGCTCGACGCGGTGCCAGCACGTATGCCAGGGTTCTTGCATGACCCCCTGCGTCGGCATTTGTCGCTCCTGATGCCCCGGGCGACCTCGGTCTAGGCGTACGCACGTGATGGCGTTTTTGGGTAGCTCAGGCGCGGCATAGTGTATGCGGTCAACGCCTGAGATCTACGACCCTGACTGTCAGCGCTGCCCGAGGCTCGTGGCCTTTCTTGGCAAAGTGCAGCAGAAGCACCCCAGCTATTTTTGCAGGCCGGTACCCCCCTTTGGCGACCCACAGGCGGCACTGTTGGTGGTGGGGCTGGCGCCCGGCATGCATGGGGCCAATGCGACTGGGCGTCCCTTTACCGGTGATGCCTGTAGCGATCTGCTCTATGGCAGCCTATACGATCAGGGCTTTTCCACTGGCCCGCGGTCGGTACATGCCGAAGATGGTCTTACGATGATGAGCTGCCGCGTGACCAACGCAGTGAAATGTCTTCCGCCCGATAACAAGCCGCTTCCGATAGAGGCGAGCAACTGCCGGCCTTTTCTGCAGGCAGAGATCGCCGCAGTTGCGCCGCGTGTCATTCTCTGCCTAGGCGCCGTCTCGCACGATGCGGTGGTGCGATGTTTCGATCTGACCCAGTGGGGTATAAGGCGCGCTGATCTGGCCTTTGCCCACGGTGCGGAATACCAGTTGGGTAGGTTCGTAGTCATCGATAGCTACCATCCCAGCCGATACAACATCAATACCGGACGGCTCACAGAGGCGATGTTTAAGGCGGTTGTGGCCCGGGCCCGTACGTTTGTAAATGTAACAGCACAATCGCTATGACTTCCGCCCCCTCGTCAACCGATTTCAACCAAGACGCGTTTGATGCCAAGGCATTTATGGCGAATCTGCCAGGCCTGCCTGGTGTCTATCGGTTTATCAATACCCAGGGCCAGCTGCTTTACGTGGGTAAGGCCAAGGACCTCAGAAAGCGGGTGTCGTCTTACTTTCAGAAGACAGGTCATAGCCCCCGCATCGCCCATATGGTCTCGCAGATTGCGGCTGCCGAATTTACCGTGGTGCGCTCCGAGGCAGAGGCCCTGCTGCTAGAAAACAACCTTATTAAGACGCAGGCGCCACGCTACAACATTCTTTTCCGCGATGACAAGTCGTATCCGTTTCTGCGTATGAGTCGGCATCGGTATCCACGCATCTCCTACTATCGCGGCGCGGTTGACAAAAATGCCGATTACTTCGGTCCGTTTCCCAATGCCTGGGCGGTAAAAGAGAGTATTCAGATTCTGCAAAAAGTCTTTCGCCTGCGTAGCTGCACGGACAACGTTCTGTCGAATCGCTCGCGGCCGTGTCTTTTGCATCAGATACACCGGTGCAGCGCGCCCTGTGTCCAAGAGATTTCCGAAGAAGACTACGGCCGAGATGTGGGCAGGGCCCTGTCTTTTCTGCGCGGCGGCCACGAGGAGGTGCTATCGGCATTGCAGGCCGATATGCAGAAGGCATCAGACCAGCTCGATTTTGAGGCGGCAGCGGTCTACCGTGACCAGATCGGGGCGCTTTCGCGCGTACTGCAGCAGCATTCTATGGAAACGGAGTCGGTGCAGGACTGCGACATTCTTGCCGTGGTGGGTGATGGCCAGCGGGCCGTAGTAAACCTCGCGATGGTGCGCGGGGGACGGCACCTGGGCGATCGTCCCTACTTTTCGGCTGCGATACATGGCCCCGAATCAGACGACACCCTGGATGAGGCCCTCTTAGCCTTTGCGAGCCAGCATTATCTCGATACACCGCCCGCCTCTACCCTTGTGGTCAACCGTGAGTCGGCTGTGCCTGCGCTTTTAGACTGGCTGGCGACAGGGCAGGCCAAAGGGGTGCGTGTGCTCCATGCACCGCAGGGCAAGCGTCGTGACTGGCTGCGGCTGGCAGAAGACAATGCCCGGCTTGCCCTGGTGCGGCGGGCGCAGGAGCAGGGGGGGGCAGAAGCCCGCACCCGACTGCTTGCCGAGACCCTGGGCTTGGCCAGTGACACCGAAGACCTGGCCGAACTTCGCATCGAGTGTTTTGATATCAGTCACACTAGTGGTGAGGCAACCCAGGCCTCCTGCGTGGTCTACCATCACCATGCCATGCAGTCGTCTGATTATCGACGTTTCAATATTCGCGATATCACCGCGGGCGACGACTATGCAGCCGTGCGCCAGGCGCTTACGCGTCGCTATGAGCAGGCTGAGACCCTACCAGACCTGGTGCTTATCGATGGTGGAAAGGGCCAGCTGTCGGTAGCCATGGATGTCTTTGCAGGGCTAGGCCATGACACCGGTATTCTGCTGGGCGTGGCCAAGGGCGAAGGCCGCAAAGTGGGTCTGGAGCGGCTGATATTTCCTGACGGGAGAGAGCTCGCACTCGGACGAGACCACGGTGCGCTCATGCTGATCGCTGAGATACGCGACGAGGCCCATCGGTTTGCCATTTCCGGAATGCGGGCCAAGCGGGCCAAGGCCCGGATCGGCTCGGTACTCGATGAGATCGAAGGGGTCGGCCCGAAACGCCGGCAACGGCTACTTGCTCGGTTTGGTGGCCTGCAGGGACTAAAAAAAGCCTCGGTCGACGAATTGGCTACCGTCGAAGGGGTCTCGCACGGCCTTGCCGAAGAGATCTACAGACGGCTGCATTAGGGCCAAATAGAGCCACGAGGGGCCATGTGGGGTCACCTAACCATTTACTGGCACTTAAGGCCACATACGGCTTGCATACCACCAGCGGTGTATGGCTTGCATTACTGGGGCGGGCTGCTCGACTGTTCCTTGTCTTCAGGAGTAAATCCTTTTTCCAGTCCCAGGCTGGTGAGAATAGACCACAGCGATGAGCCACGGGCGGCCTCTGCCTGGGCGATCTCGGCTAAGGACAGGCCCGCCCAGTCAACGGCCCTTGCCAATAGCAGGGGTGCTGGGCTGTGGGGGTCGAGCTTTTCCAGGCGTTCGGTCAGCCGTGCTAGTTCCAAATAAGCCTGACGCCTATCTGGATCGCGGGACTGCCGGCTACCAGTGTCGGCCGCCGCAGCATGCGTTGCCTCCTCAGTCAGGTGTGCAGGCTGGTCGAAGGATTCTTCAGGATTGACATCTTTGCGCAGCCGGCCACAGGCTGTTGCGGTCTGTGCCAGCAGGGTATCGAGCGCTGAAAAGCTGGGATCGCGGGAAGGTGTAAGTTCCTGCAATAGTGCAGCAAGCCCCGTGAGATGGCCTCGGATGGCATCGACCAGACTGCTGACCGCGAGAAGCTGCGCCTGGTCAGACTGTGACAGGCTTGCCCGAAGGGCCTCTGCGGTGGGCTTTGCTGTTAACTTGCCAGTCTGCTGTCCTGCTGCTAACCGCTCCCAGTCATCAAGCGAAACGCCATACGAACGACTGGCGGTCTGGGGCAGGAGCATGACCTTCTGCCGAAGGGTGGCCGGTAGTTTTTGATTGAGCCAGAGAAAAGGGGCGAGCCGCGGGGAATTGTCCTCCTGATCATCGGCTGGCCAGAGATGCGGCCAGAATCGACGGCAGAGTTCGGTCAGCAGAATCAGCCCGTGATCAAGCCCCACAAGCCCGTGCCGGTGAATCCAGGCTTCGCAGAGCCAGACCACCAGGTTGAGGTCCTTGCTTTGCTGCTCCAAAATAAGACCGATCTTTTGCTCGATCGCCTCCCAGTCGGCGCTCAGCAGAGGCCGAGTCCACTCCCCCATGGGCAGCGTGGGGTCCTCTTGAATGCGCATGCGGCTGATCTGCTGATAGACCTCTGCATACCGAAGCCAGTCCCCACATGGCTGGTCTGCGGAAATAGGCGCATAGAAGCGGTCGAGTGTTTCAGTCACGGGCTTCGCCCGTTCGCTGCGCAAGGCTCGGAGCCCGTATGGCAAAGGTCTTGGGCCAGGCCAGAGGCGCCTGGCTGCCTGGGGCCGAGAAGCTCAGACCGACAAAGACTGTCGCCGCCTGGGTTGACAGGGCATTGGGCTGATCAGCAGGAACCAAAGGAATGGTGAAGACGAGGGTGATCTTGCCGGGATCGGCTTCCTCAATGACAGACGATTTGAAGACCGCCACCATATCGAAAATAGACCAGGGGCCTCCCAAGCGCAGGCTGACGGTGCGGCCAGAAACGCGCATCAGTGCTGGCGGTTTGACTGCCGAGGGAATGAGCGGGGACTGGTCTGCAAATCGAAGCACCAGGCGCGTGTCGTCTCCAGGGCGCCAGATCATAGGTTTTTCAGAACGGCCGGTTGTCTCTACTGACTGACGGCCGATTCCAAAAGTCCAGCTCGCAATCTTATTGCCTTCGGTCTCTTGTTGCGGATGGTCACGCAGCGTCACTGTCACCGCCAGTCCTGGCACCTGACCAGTCTCTGGGCTGTAGAGCGGCAGAAGAAGGCGACGTATTCCTTCCCACTGGGTGAGGAAGCCCTGAATGGCGTCTCTCTGACCCGGGGGCAGACTCTCTAGAGAGAGCTTGCCGTTGAGCACTGGGGTCGATTCCAATAACCGTTTCATGGCGGCTCGGTCCGCGGCTAAGGGCTGGCCGGATTCATTGGCCAGCATCTCAGAAGTGAGCGCCGCCAATGGACGGCGATTGGCCAGGGTACGGTTGAAATCTTGGGAGAAGGCCGACCAGCGCTGGGCAAATCCCTCGAGACTTTCCATCTGGCAGTTTGCGAGAAGGGCTCGGTGCAGCTCTGCATACCGATGGTCGAAAAACCCGATAGGACGAAGCGGGGCTGGCGCTGCCGAAAGGCGTGCTGCGCAGCTTCTGGGGCTAGTGCTGTCTGTGACCATGGTTAGAAAGCCTTCAAGCCGAGAAAGCCCGGAACGCGGGTCTTTCGCCCGGTACTGGTCGATGTCTTTGATAAAGCTCGCCCAGAAATCTCGGTCCGCCCGTGCGTTTGCCGGCAGCGCACGACGGTAGGCCGACGCTCGAACATAAAACGCTTCCATACGCTCTCTCTGGGCACCGAGGTAGTCCTGCAGAGCGGCGGCATCAAAGGGCAGCAGCGCCGTTCCCAGGTTTTCGCCGAGCTGGGGAAGCCCGATAAGGCTATAGGCTGAGAGCTGTAGAAATGACCCCTGAAGATCGATAAGCCGGGTGCGCGCGTCAGAGGCCAGCATGGCCATGATGGTTGCCGAGGCCTGTGAATCTCCCATGGCGTTGAGGTCATTGGCTAGGCTTACAAGACGGGTGCGAGTCGCCTCGTAGTCTTCAAGGGCTATGGGAGGCTCTGAGGAATTAGGCGCCCTGGATTGATGAGCGACTTCCAGAATATCGTCGACCTTTTGGCTGGTCTGAAAAGAAACGCGTCGCTGTATCGGTTCTTGAAAGGCGTTGGGAAATCTATGCAGCTCATCTGCGAGGAATCGCTTATACGCGCCGACGATCGATGAAGCCCTGGATAGTCCTGCCGCATCCCATGCGATGAGTTCAGCCTCCGGGGAGGCGACTAAGACACCGGTATTGACCGGTACCATAAAGGGCTGCAGACGCAGGGCCTCTATGCTTGCCGCAAGTGATTTTCTCGATCCATTTTGCACCGGCGCAACGCCGGGCTCCTGACTGATCACAAGGCCTGGAAATCCAGGAGGTGGCACGAGGTCTTTAATGGCGCCTGCGAGCTGACTCGCCGCACGCGAGGTATTTAGCTGCATCTGCTCAGTAGCGCCTGGTCCAAGAATGCCGAGCGTTCGCGCGAGTCGGGTCTGTGACTCAAGTGCCTGCCCGAGAGACGGCTCGGGCCCAGACAGCCATTCACCCCCGCCCGCCTGCAGAAGTCTTTGCTGCTCGATTAGGCTAAGGTGAAACGATGTAATGAGTGCGAGGATTTCTGCCGAGGTCTGCTCCGATTTATCAAGCAGGTCCTCTTCGATTTCTCTCACCTTCGTTTCTGAAACCAATAAGGGATTCCGTTCCACCAGCTGGGTCAGAAGCGCCTGGTGTACTTTCGCTAGCCCGCACTGGCTAACCTGGCTGATCAGCGATGCGTCAATCAGCTGGGGAACGGCCTGGATACTGGCCTGAAAGAGCGCCGTGCTATCGGTTAGGGGGCCAAGAAATTCTTTGTCAAGGGCATAGCGCAGAACCAGTCTCAGGTCCTCTTCTGCGGTTGGTGATTTGGCCTGCAGTCGCTTTAGGGCAGAGAGGCTTTTGTCTAGCGCGACCAGTTCCCTGAGGTAATGAACCAGCCGCAGGTATTCGGGCTGCTGATCAATGGCAAGGGTGCGCAGCGCTGCGGTGTCCGTCGCAGAGACCTGCGCAAGGGGCGGTCGGCATTCCGACGGCGCATAGATCAACGCATCGGTCCGAGGGTCGAAACCAACCCCAGTTAACTCAGCGGCTTTGCGGTAGATGGAGCGTCGAATGGTCTCAAGGGCTACCTGTTTGAATTCCTCTTCTAGCCTGAGCTGCAACTGACTGAGCAAGGGATCGAAGATGGGCAGGCTTCCAGGCAGAAACAGGTTGATCCTAATCCCGCTTCTGTCTGCGCCAACTTCCGAAACCCGATTCATCTGCAGCTGCTCAAGGCCCAAAACAAGCGATACAGCCGTCTTCTTGCGCCAGTCGAGCCCAAAGGTGGCATCGTCTGTCTGACTCGCAGCCCGATGCTCCGCGTCTCGGTTAAGCCCTTCAATGCCTTCAGCCAAGGTTGGGAAGACTCGCCCAATCTGAAACGATGCGTAGGTGAGACCAATGGCCCATAGGCCAATAAACCCGATCGCGACAGCCCGAAGCACCTTGCCCTGTATCGGCCGGGCAAGCTGGCTAGATCGGGCTGCGCGGCTTAGCCCAAACTCGGCAAAGACTTTCTGAGTAAAGAGGTCTTTGACAAAGACTGGCCGCTCGTGCTGACCTGTGAAATAAAGCCCTCGAAAAAAACAAGGCTCGTGAAAAGTCTGGCTGCCCATGAGCTGCTGGGTAAAGGTCTTGAGTCCCCAAGACAGTGATTCGATCTGCTTGGGCAGAAGGAGCAGAGCGGTCTGAGCCTGAGGCGGATGGCCGCAGGCCAGTTCGGTCGACAGCAGCAGAAGGCTAGCCTGGAGGCTGGAAACTGCCTCACCAATCCAGTGGGTGTGAAATCTTTGCGTGGGGTCATACGGGGAGGACCAGCCCAGCATGGAGTCACGCATATCCTGCGGAAGGCAGTTCAGTGCCTGAAAGCCGGGCAGTTCCTCCATGCCAGTGACGACCAGATAGGCGGTCAGCCGGATGCCATAGCGATTCTGTGCGATACCAATTCGGCGAGATGCCCGGCTGGCCCGCAACTCCAGCGCAGCTCGGCCCTCGGGCGTCTGCGCCTGCAACAGCAGTGAGGCGGGCAGACTAACGACGATCGAATCAATCGGCCGATAGGGTCGATAGCTGCCTGCAAGACCCACGAAGTCTTCCCAGCGCTTTTCATCTGCGGGTCGATCACTCGCGCCAAGGCTGTCTGCGGAAAAGCCGATGACCACACCCTGATCGAAGATCATGGCCAGAGGCTGATGCGGGTCACGCGGTGCGTCCTCCGAGACCTGCTGACTGCCAGGCAGCGGTGTCTGAGACAGCAGCAGAGCATCGGCTCTATCTTCTGAGAGCACGACGATCCAGGGCACGTCATAGCGCTTTTTTGCCGCCCCGAGCTGTTGGTCCACACGACCAGACAGCCTCTGGAAAAGCGTGGCAATCGCCGCCTGTGGCAGCAGCTTCACACCATCGGTCTGCTCGCCTCGTCGAAGTGCTGCAGCGACTGCCAGCCAGAGGATGACCAGCAGTAAGACGATGAGAAGAATGATGGCCCAGATGGGCAGCCCACTAAACATCGGCATGCCCTGTTGGTGAAGGGTGCTGCAGTCGGGATTGGGGACGGTCCATTAGGGCATCACGCACAGGGTAGGAGACCGCCAGCCAGATGATCTGTGAGGCAGCGAGCAGGAATAGGCATGCCGCCACGAAGAGCGCAACCCCTCGGGTTATGCGAAATACCCGTACGGGAACCAGATGCGACAGCACGTGCCGGTAGGCCTGTTCGCTCACCACCCGGCGCTGGGCGGATGCGATACGGGAACGGGCCGAAAGCGCCTCAGGTTCGCGCCGATAGGCGCGGCGAAACAGGCCATGGCGCAGCATCTGATGGGCCCGCGCAGCCATTGCCTCTGCGCCATCACGCAGCCGACCCTCGAATCCGGCATTTAAGGCCAGCAGGTAGACTGCCGCGAGTGCGTCTGCATGGGCCGAAGGGTCTGAGAGCAATACTTCGACCCGGTCGATAATATGGTCCCCCGAGAAACTTGAGCCATATAACTGTCGTTCAACCAGGTAGCGAAAAAACACCTCTCGGCCGGGCCAGGGCCGGTGTAGCAAGAGTTCGTCTGCAACGGCTGCCTTCAAAAATCGCACCTCGTCAGCGATCTCCCGGTCCGACTGCTGCCCTATTGATGCGAGCTCCAGGTCTTGGGCTGACAGCAGTCTCATCACCTCGGCACTGGCCTGACTTGCCACGGCATTTGCCTCAGGCTGACCAGCGCCCGCGGTTAAGGGCTGGCCTGAGGCATCGCCATCGGTGCGTATGGGCCCCTGGGTCGGGTTCAGCAGACTCTCTATAGCAGCCAGAAGATCAAGCAGATGACGCACGTGAATAGGGTAGGCCTGCGCCTGTTGGGACCCCGCCACTGGCTCAAGAGAAAATGCGTTATCGCGCATGACAAAGGCGTGCAGTGGAGTGGGATCTGCAGGGAATAGCGGTCATCTCGCAGGCCGTGCGGTGTTGGCAACGTAGAGAACTACCGCCTTTGGCGGCTGCATCTGCGCAGAACGTGTGGTGGGGGCGATAACCAGTTGGGCTTCTGGCTCTCGTAGCTCTTCGGAGGGAATCAGCTCATAAAAGACTGTGCCAGGCAGGGGTTTGAGCGAGAGCTCTTCGGCCGCCGCAATCCGTGTCCTGCGCAGCCCCAGGACCCGCCGCTCCTGTAGCTCGGCATAACGGCTTGCCGGCCCAATGACGGCGGTCTCCATAAACAAGACCAGGTTTTCAGTCGAGGGTCCTTGCACCCCGACCACCAGCCGGCCATCGATCCAAGTGGGTTGTAGGTCAAGGGCAAAGACACCCTCACGAAAGCCAAAGCGGATCTCTCGGTAGCTCTGGCTAATCTCCTGGACTGCCTGTTCAATCTGACCGAGCAGCCGGTCGAATGCCGAATAGGGGTCCTCATGCTGGTAGGCGGGTGTCGGTGGGGGAACGCTTGCCAAATGCAACTGACTGAGCTGCGCAGACATTCCCACTAATGCCGTGTAGGCGTTCCATGGGTGAATCTCGGTGGATTGGGAAATCGCCTCTGCTGCTGGCAGAGCCAATACCATGCAGCTCAGTTGCTGCTGGACCAGTAGCTTTTCCTGCAGCCGCGAGGGGTCGGTCATGCCAGCCACCTGTCGCGCCACAAAGCTCGCCTTTGACCGTAGGTCTGCTGCGAGGCTGCGCAGCCGCGCAACCAGGGCCGGAGCGGCCGAGAACCGCAACAGGGCTGGTAGCGTCTGAGTCATTCGCAGCGAGCCCCCTTCGTTGCGCACAGCGCCTAAGCGCAGGCGGGTGAACGACCCCGAGGGTGGTGGACCAAGGGCCAGTGACAGGTTGAGCTTTAGCCTGGGTACGTCAATCGGCATCGCCTCGGAGACAAGGTCTGCTACTGGCGGCTCGTGGGCCGACAGGTACCGACCCGGTCGGTCCTCTGATTCGACGGCATGGGCGGTTGGCAGACGCAAGAAAAGATCAAGCGGCTCGTCTGTCGTCTGATTAAGCGCATCTGCTGCATCGATTTCAAGCGGGGGGTCTTCCTCGGCCTCGTACCAGACCGGGGTTCCATCCGGGAAGACGGCACGTAGCGAGAGCACCCGTATTCGGCCGCCGCTGAGCAGCGCGTTATCGAACTCCAGCCTCTCCACGCCCCAGCCCATGGGCTGCGATAGATAGGCCTTGAGCGCAGAATCAGTGGCTCGATGCAGGGCATCTTGCTGAAAATGCTGGGGGCTCAGAAGCATCCCCTCATGCCACTGTACTGGCAGGCTGGGTCGTTGAATGGTCATCGGGGGACTCCTTGACGAACGGCCTGGCTCGGGCCGAAATCGATAAGCACCCTTGGGGCCAAGGGGTCGAGTGTGAGGCGGTGATCTCCGGGGGAGCGATAGCCGGTGAACAGAAAAACCCGCAGAGCCCGTTCGGTAGGCAGATCCTTCTGTAACACCCGCAGGCTGTCCCCCGGGGTCAGCTCCCAGCTGCGAATAACCAGGTCATCAGGCGCTGCCTGCTGGAGAGAGGCCTTTTGAAAGAACCATTGCTGGGCCGAGAGTTTGTCTAGTCGGGGGACCAGAAGCGCATCCCGTACCAGAACCAGGTCAACGGCCACCGGCGAGTTTTCGTTGACCAGGGGTTCCACTAAAAATCCAAGCTCAGACCAGTTGAGCTTTTCTCCGGGTGGGAAGAGGAGATTCTTGGCCGACTGGTAGGTGCTGCAACCGGCGAGCCCCGTCACTGCGGCAGTGCATAGCAGCATGGTCAGAAGTCTGCGCAAACGGAATACGGAGAGCCAGTCGTGTTGCGTCTGTTCGAGGGGCTGGTGCGGGTTCATGGGTCTAGTGCTTAGTTCTTTGGCTGGCCGGACTGACTATTAAGGGCCTTTTGTTGGGGACTTGCCTGATCGACAGGCTCTGAGGCGGTGGTCTTGGGCTGCAGTTCTTTGCGGGCCAGTTCACGCCCATGGTCCAGCCCAAGACGGTAGCCGAGCAGACCAATGAGCAAGAGAAAAAGGACAGACCCAAGCAGCAGAATGCTGCGCAGTCGGGTGGTGATCGAAAGACGAAGCTCGGTGGCGGCCATGGTCTAGGGCTCGCTCACCGTCTGTTGACCAGGCTGGCTGACCGAGATCACCCCGGCCCACAGGCAGTTTAGTTTGGAGCTGTCTTGCAGGGCAGGCATTCCGCCCAGGTTGACGGTGGGGCATCCCGGTACCCATGGCGCGGGCGTGGCAGGAATACAGGGCATGGGCGTGAGAACCCCCAGAGCTGCGGCTGTCGCGGCAGCCACGGTGGGGTTGGCCAGCGACTGGCACATTCCAAAAGGCGGGATATTGAGCATGGGAATGTGGTCCATGATATTGGCCGCTGGCGTGCCGGTGTTCACCCGGTTCAGGGGCAGAACCACCATGGCCGCCGGAGCCATTCCCATGGAGCATTCGAGCAAGGCGCCTGCGCAGACTTGTTTGGCCATGGCCTAGTCTCCTCTGAGCAGCCGGGTGAGCCGCGATGGCTGCGCCTGGGCATCGGGCGAGTCAGGCTGCTGAAGGGGTTCGCCCTTCTCGTTGAACTGTTCGGGCGGTCCCTTGGCCACTCCCTTTTCAAACTGCTGGCGTTGCATCATCACACCACTGGGCCAAAATAAAAGACGCTGTCCGTGCAGAAGACCCTGTTCATAGTCGGCCTGTTGTGCAAGGCTTTTGGTGGCCGAGAAATCTTCCGCCCTGCCATGCAGATCCCCTCGGTGAAACTGCGCCCGGCGGACCAGCTGCCCCTGCAAGAAATACTCTGCCGGGCCGTGCAGCACTCCCTCTTCATACTGCAGCCGGCTGGATACCTGACCTGCGGCATCAAAGCTAATGGTCTGCCCGTGGGCAAGGTCATTGCGCATCTGTTGGCTCAGCAGCGGTCTACCGGACTGAAAATACTCACTCAGGCCCGTGCGTTTGCCATGTTCAAACAGGCAACGGGCGGTAAGCTGGCCTTTGGCATCGTAGGTCTCGACCAGCCCATGCACACCCTGCGGGCTACGCTCGCCTTTTTCGCGCAGCTGCTGTTGATCGTCGTATCGAGAAAATGCAGCCACTGCCAACGGGTCGTTGGTCTGGTCTGAGACGGGGTTGTTCTGGGGCATGGTCGATGGCAGGGGCTAGTTGATATTGACCATGCCGCCCTTGATGGCAAGGGTGGCGCCCCCATCGATCTGACCCTGGGTTGCCGCCTTGGCCGTTAATGCGGTGCCGGCTTGGATCTCAAAGTCGGTTCCCGATTTGGCGCTCACCGCAGTCCCGGCTTGGATCTCAAAGTCGGTTCCTGATTTGGCGCTCACCGCAGTGGCGGCCTTCAGGCTCATGGCATCGGCGGTCTCGGCGCTCAGCGCGCCGGTAGACTTGAGCTGGAATGCACCTCCGACCTCAATGGTCAGGTCGCCATCGATCTTCAGGGTGTAGTTCTTGGTCACGGTGTGGCTAAAGTCGTCTTTGTTCTGGTGGGTTTCTGCGCCTTCTACGGAGACAGAACGTTCAGCCTTCACAAAGTGGGTCTCCTTGCCTTTTTCCACGGTGACCGTTCGATCGCCCTTTTTGAGCAGATGCTCTTCAGAGCCCTCATAGAGGGTGGTCGACAGGCTGTCTTCGATATCGATGGTCATATCTTTCTGGGCATGGAAATAGAGCTCTTCATCTCCCTTGGCATCTTCAAACCGAATCTGATTGCCGTGGCATCGCCCTTCTTTTCCCGCCACGAGGCTATCGATCAGGGACCGGGCGCCCGCCTTGACCGAATCGGTCAGGGCCACCACTGCGGCCTTCTTGAGCGCATCAAAAAGTGAACTGGACTGCTTGACTGACTTTGAGCCAATGACACTCTGGGTCTTTGAGCCTGGAAGGTCTACAGGCGGTGCCATTGCTGCGTTGTAGACAGAACCTGTGACCACGGGGCGGTCCGGGTCACCGTCAATATACGAGACCAGCACCTCGTGGCCCACGCGTGGAATAAACAGGGCCCCCCAGCCATTACCGGCCCACGACTGGCTCACCCGAACCCAGCAGGAACTGGTCTCGTCTGCGGGGGCGTACTGGTCCCAGAAAAAGCGCACACGAATCCGCCCCAGGGAATCGGTCCAGATCGCCTCGCCCTCGGGTCCGACGACCACTGCGGAGTGGCTTCCGGTGACCCGTGGCCGAGGTGACGTGCGGGCGGGCCGATAGGCCTGGCTCGTGGGCAGGGCGTGAAACTGGTTGCGGTAGCCCTCGGCGCTGAGTTCATGCACCACGCGGCAGAGGGTATAGTCCTTGTTGAGGCCTGTCTGGGGGTGTTCTGTGACCGAGACGGTGGAGCCCGGCCAAAGGCCACAATTCACGCTGTCACCAGAGATCTCGGTTGCGCGGGCCTGGGCCGCCTGCATCGCGCGACGGTTAATATCTGCTGCGCGGCCTGCCGTGTCATGCGGGCCGGGATAGGTGAACCAGCGCCCCTTGCCCAGTTCTCCGCTGGCCTGCGAATCCAGTGCGGTAAGCGGTGTGGTCATGTTGTAGTCGCCGCTTGCCCAGGTCTTGGTGACCAGCTGCTCGGTCTGTTCCAGTCGCAGCAGGCTATCGTCATACTCCACCTTGGCCTGACGCCCGCGAAAGACCAGTGGCCCCTTGGCGCCGCTAGGCTTATGGGCGCTCAGCCCATCGGCGAGTACCAGGCGGTGGCTATTGGCTGCATGCTCAAAAAAATACCAGATGCCTTCTTCTTCCATGAGGCGGGTAATAAACGCCAGAGGCGTTTCATCGTATTGCACGCAGTAGTCGCGAACCGGGCAGGTCTCGGTGAGACGCTTGTCCACCACCACAGGGTAACGGGACAAATGGGCCTCAATAATCTGCAGGGCCGACATCGACTGAAAGATCCGTCGCTCTTGATCCAGCCCCATCAGCCATAGGCTCGGAACCAGCTCAGCCCGGTAGTAGGCAAAGCTGGCATCAACCCCCACATGACTGAAGGATCGGAACACGCCGTTAAAAAAACGTGCCAGCCCGCTGGGCCGTGTCAGGCGAACCGTTGCACTGCTGCCGACCATCTGATGGGGGGAGATATCGACCCGACCGGATTTCATGGCGAGCTGCACCACGAAAGGCTCTGAGAATGCCTCATAGGCGGTGAGCTGCTCAATGAGCAGATCGTTCTCGGCAAGCACGCTCGATAACTGGGCTGCAGCGCCTTTTTGGGTAAAGCCCTGCCGGGCGGGCTGAAGCACGGCGCTCATGGGGTTTGACTGGGCCGCGGCCGGCGTTGCGTAGTGACTACGGGCTGCCCGTGTTCAAGATGAATCTGCATGTCATGGACCATCTGGTCACTGGCCATGGCATCCAAGAGTTCGGCCGCGACACGGGGCATTAGCTGGCGGGCCAGGATCTGCTCAGCAGACCGTGCGCCTGTCTGCTCTGCGCACTGCAGGGCAATCCAGTCGGTCACCGCGTCAGACCAGCCGAGTTTTGCCTGGTGGGTGTCTTCAAGTCTTTGGGCAAGTAGTCGCAGCTGTCTGCGCACCACTGCATGCACCTCGTCTGGCCCCAAGGGGCGATAGGGCACGATCGTCATGCGGCCGAGCAGTGCTGCGGGAAAGCTTTGCATCAGATCCGGCGTGACTGCCGCCAGAAGATCCTCTTGGCTAATCTGGGGATTGGCTCTGCAGACTGAAAGAATCTTCTCGTCGCAGACATTGCTGGTGAGCAGTACCAGGCAGTTTCGAAAGTTAATCGGGGTACCTTCTGCGTCTTCGAGAAGGCCTTTATCAAAGACCTGGTAGAAAAGTTCCAGCACATCGGGATGGGCCTTTTCGGCTTCATCCAGGAGCAGCAGACCGTAGGGGCGCCGCCGGATTTTCTCGGTCAATGCCCCACCAGACCCAAAGCCCACATAGCCTGCCGGCGCCCCCTTGATCCCTGAAATTGAATGCGCCTCCTGAAAGGCCGATAGGTTCAGCGTGATGAGCTGGTCTCGCCCGCCAAATAGCAGCTCCGCCAGTTGCGCTGCGGTCTCGGTCTTTCCCACGCCACTGGGCCCCACGAGCATCATTACGGCCATGGGCTTTGCAGGGCTGGTGAGCCCGGCCTGGCTTGCCTGAATCTGCTGGCTGATCTGGGCCAGCGCCTGAGCCTGGCCCACGAGCCCTGCCGCCAGGCGTGCCTGCAGGCTATTGGCTATCACCCTTCGGGTCTCAAGAAGCCGGCCCAGTGGAATGCCAGTCTGGTCTGAGACCCGTTCGGCAATCAGGTCGGCCGTGACTGAAGGCAGACCGCGAATCGCCGCCCGGGCACAGGCCCCATCGAGCAGGCTAATGGCCTTATCGGGCAGCTGACGCCCGATCATGAATCGAGATGACAGGGTCACGGCTGCAGACACGGCCTCGGGGGCCACCACAACCCCATGATGACTCTCAAGCCGTGGTACAAGACCGAGCACCATCTGCTCAGCACGGGCCTGGTCCGGTTCGGCCACTGAAACAACCTCGAACCGGCGTGTTAAGGCTGGGTCTTTTTCAATATGCCGTTTGTATTCAGCCCAGGTGGTGGCGGCGATTGTCCTGAGTTCGCCTCGGGCCAGTGCGGGCTTCAGAATGTTGGCGGCATCGCCAAGCCCCTCGGGGCCGCCCGAGCCGATTAACTGGTGGGCCTCGTCAATAAATAAAATGATCTGTCCGGCACTTTTCTTCACCTGACTGACCAGCGCCTTTAGCCGAGACTCGAACTCGCCCCGTACGCTCGCGCCGGCCTGCATTAGTGCCAGATCAAGCATCCAGATTCGTACGCCAGCCAGGGCCTCTGGAACATCCCCCTCGGCAACCTTGCGGGCAAAGCCCTCAACTACCGCGGTCTTGCCCACCCCCGCCTCGCCGGTCAGGATAGGATTATTCTGTCGGCGACGCATCAGGATTTCAATGAGCTGGGCGATCTCGGTCTCGCGGCCGATGACCGGGTCGATCTGTCCCTGCTCAGCCAGTCTGGTCAGGTCCTGACAGTAGGCTGAAGTCTCTGAGCCAGGACGGGCTGCAGGTGTCTCGTCGGCGCCAGATGCGCCCTGGTCTGCCGACGGCCGTTCGGCCAGAGGCTGCTGGCTGTGCGGGGACTGGTCCTGAAGAAGGTCCTTGCGCAGCGCCTCCTCGGAGATCTCAAGAAGACTGGGTGCCGATAGCGATAAGAGTGCCCGATGTCGGTCGGACCGCAGGCAGGCCAGCAGCAGCGCTGCAGGGGGCACTCGGCTAAAGCCATAGTCGACCGAGCTGATCAGCCAGGCCTGCTGCAGCAGGCCAACCAGGTGGGCGGAAAGACTTGGGGTTCGCGTGTTGCCGGTCTGGAGTTCCGCCAGGGCAGCATCCAGGTCGTGGGCCACGCGGTCGGCGTTTAGGCCGGCTGCCTCCAGATGCAGGGTTAAGGGACTGGTGGGGGCATCGACCATTGACCGCAGCAGGTGCTCGGGCTCCACCGTGAAATGCCCCCGCTGCACGCACAGGCCTGCCGCATGCTCAAGCTGTCGACGGCTTTCGGGGTCAAGCCGCAGAATGAGTTTTTTGGTGTCAGCCATCACCGCCTAGCCTAGCGCAAGCGTTAGTTGTAGGGGAGAGGGCTTTGCCTTGGGCTCCTGACCCGTCCAAAGCCAGGCGGTCTGACCGAGCCTCAGCCCTGCGGCTTGCGACAATTTTGATGCAGGCAGGCTCTGGGCCTGAGGCCTAAGCTTTAGGCAGGCCTGCATGGGGCGAGCGAGGTAATGTCTGAGGCAGCCAGACAACAACTCGGCATTTGGCTGTCCTGGCAGCAAGGTTTCGAGAAGGGAATAGGGAAGGTCTGGCAGACGAAGCTCCAGCCCCGCCTCAGGTGTCCAGTAGTGTCGTCCCAGAACCGCTGTCTGTCCGAGTTTCATGGGGGTGAGCGCGGTGTCTATTGCCCGTGGCGTTTGCCCTTTTTCAGATTGAGTCGGGGCGCTGCGGCTGAGCGCGCAGTGGTAGTTTGGGGGCAGTGGCCTCCAGCCGCCGGTCAAGGATCGAATCCGAAACGGAAGCCCAAGTCGGTCGTTCAAAAACTGGGTCAGCCCTTGCACCGATCGCGGAATTCCGCCAAGCAGCGCGGCATGGCGCCCCCAGGCCACGGGCAATCCTTCTACCCGTGCCGAGGGAAGATTGGCCAGGTGGCTGGTCAGGCGGCCAATGGCCGGCTGGCCGGGGACCGACCAGCCGAGGCTTGGTCGGGAACGCTTGCGAATCAGATAGAAGAGCCTGAGAAGTCGATGGTGGAAGATGTCTAAGAAGTCTCGGGTGGCAAAGTCTTTCTGGCTGTTACGGGCCAGAATCATCTCGGCGAAGGGGCTTGGAAGTGGCCCGGAGTTTCCCGCCAGAGACATGGCGGCGGTCACCAGCCCATAGGCCTCTCCCGAGGGCAGGGCAGTCTGTATCCGAACGATATCGCTGGGCACGAAGCCCAGCGCCGTATGGCCCAATAGCCTGAGCCCAGGCGGCTTAGCAACGGCAGGAGTGGCATCGTCACGGGGGTCAAGCGGTGCGTTTCCCAGCAGTGCTGCCTGTCGGTCAAGCAGGGCAATAGCGGTGAGCAGTTCGTAGCGCTCGGGTCCATCGAGCAGACGATCAAGCGCGGCCATGGTTAGATGAGTTCCTGATAGCCGGTCGCCGCAGGCCAGTGCATCAGGCAGTCGTCTCCCCGGTAGACACTGGTCTGGGTAATGCTATTGAGGGTTGTGTAGAGTGAAAAGAACCGCGAGAGCACCCCAGAGAAGACCACCCAAGAGCTGGCGGTAAAGGCCTTGGGGTCGATGTCGAGGCGAATCTGTGTGCCGCTTACAAACGAAGGCCAGGCCGTCTTGGCCAGTCGATGGGCGGTGGGCTGGGTCCGTACGCCCAGCAGCGCAGCGATCTGTTGGGTGTCTCTGCGCGCGGAGCTGCAGAAAAAATAGAGCAGCTCTTGCAGTCGTTGGCGGGCCTCGGGTCCGCTCACAAGGCTGCCATGATTCAGGGTCAGGAGTCGGGTCAGCCGCCAGGCCGCATCGCCATCAATGGGGGGGCTTTTTTGCACCGAGGGCTCGACCAGTAGGGTCACCCCAAGACCCTGAACACCTGCCTCTACGGTGAGGCTTATGCCGGCAGGGATCTGTTCGGCCAGGCCGCGGTTGGTGCAGAGTGCCTGTGCAAACACGACGGGCGCAGCGGGCAGCTGGGGCTGCTTGGCCTGATTGACGAATCCGATGAAGACATCGGTGCCGGTTAACCCCGGCCGCAGCGAATGGTCGCGACGTGCCACCCAGAACAGGTTGTCTGTGCTGCCATTGTCATCGCTCATGGCGCCAAAGGGCGCAATTCGTATCACCTGATCAGACTCCGGCGGCGTCAGGGTCACGCGACTGATGCTGTGAATCTCAGTGGCCGCCTCTTGGTCTCGGTCGGCTACCAACAACTGCTCGTGGGACTGGCCATCGATGACCAGAGGTTCTGTGGTGCGTGGAAACAGATTGACAATCGGCACACAGCCTAGCTGGAAGGTGGAGACATCGAGACCGGTCATCTTTTCGGCGGCAGGGCCGAGGTCAAACCGAATGTGCAGCTGATCCCCGCGCAGCGCGAGACTGTCGATGCCGCTGAGCTTGAGAAACTGAAACTTCTGCGGAAAACAGAAATACTCCTGCAGCAGAAGATATCCTGGATGGCTGCCTGCAGGGATTGGCAAGGCGGTCTCGGTCTCGTCAAGCCCCATCAGCTTTAAGCAGCCTGCAGGAAGGGCACGCAGCCGAGCGGGGTCGTTGCCCGCCAGGACAGTCACCTGACCGGCAATCAGCAGGTCTAAGAGCCTGCTGACCAGCCCGCCTGGGCCCTGAATAAAAAATTCCAGATCCGACAGGGGCAGGTTATTCAACTGAGCCCCAGCCATGCACTGCAGAACCAGGCTGAACTGCCCCGGCTCTTCTCTTTGTAGGGCGACGACCGATAGGGGCATCACCGTTACCGGCCATGCTGTGCGAAACCGAAGCTGCGCGCCCTGGTCGGCGCGCACCGAGAGCCCTGTATGCCTGGGAATCAGAATTCCCGTGGCCGCGCCTGGGGCCCGCTCGGTCCAGTCGAAACGGGCAATGCTCATGGAGGGCACCGGCTGCATCAGCGCCGGACACAGGTTTTCAATGAGCCCTTGGGCCACTCTTGGAAACTCGCGGTCAAGGTCACGTTGCAGACGGGCCGTGAGAAAGGCAAAAGACTCGATCAGCCGCTCGGTGTGGGGATCCTTCGATTCCTGTCGACCCAGGTCAAGCTCTGCGGCAACCTTAGGGTGCCGACGAGAAAACTCCGTTCCCAGGCTTCTCAGGGCCTCGAGTTCCTGCAGGTAATAGGCTTGAAGGTCTGCGGCATCAGGGCTCATGGCTGGTCCACGGAAAAGCTGATGCGGTGACTGACCTGGCCAAGCTTCAGGGCTGCCTGCAGGCTGAAGCGACAGATTCCCTGACCGGCCTGGGCAGGGGCTAGGTCGATCTGAACCTCACTCAGACGAGGCTCAAACCACTCGATAGCCTTTAACAAACACCTTGAGATGATCCTCCTGTCTTGTTCATTTTCGGAAGACAGGCTTGTGAAATCGGGTACGCCCCAGTCCACGACGGTGAGTGGCTGGCTGAGAAAGTTATCAATCGATAACCGGGATCGGGTATTGACGAGGACCGCCACCTCGGCCTGCACCGAGGCCTGTACCTGATTGACCGTGTTGAATTCAAGCCCGAATCGAACGGAATCTCCGCCTGCTGCCAGCCGATCAAATAAAGGGGTGTGACCGCCGAAAGAGACTGCTGCCAATCGGAATCTCCTTAATCCGAAAAACGCTCGGCCGAGGATCCGGCGAGGGAGAAATGCGCTTAAACATACGCATTAGGGCAGAATATTTTTCGCCATATCCCAGGCAAAGCCGTCATTCCCCCCACTGACCAGGTCATTTTCTTTCTGCTGGTAGTCAAGCGAGATCTTCGTGAAATTAAGCTTAAAAAGGTCCATGGGTTCACCACGCGCATCCGCAGAGGTGGTAATGCTGGCAACAATCACCTGCTCCATGACCCAGGTCATGCGTGGATTAATGGCGCCTGCAATGGTGCGGCCGATGGTGAGGGTGGCCTTGCCAAAGACCTTGGCCTCGGCACAGGCTGAGTAAAGCCCCGGGGTTGCAACATCTGACATTTTGCGAATGGTCATGTCGCTGATAACCACCCGGCCCGCGACCCGGTCGAGGTTGGCCACATCGATCTGCAGCGGCAGCGTGGCTTCGATATCCCAGGTGCGAATAATCATGCCCTTGTCGCCCGCCCCACTGATGAGGGATTGTCCTGCGACGTCTTCTAGCACCAAGACATAGACGTCTCCACGGGCTAGTTTGGGGTCTACGGTCAGTTCAGGTTGGCTCATCTGAGTTACTCCAGGTTACAAGTCCATTGCGACGATTAAGAGGTTGGGTAATTGCAGTATGGCTAGGGCATCAGCATCAGGCCGCAGGCGCCGGAAGTTCAGCTACCATACGAATCGAGGCCTTGAGTTCTTCCATTTGAAAGTGCGGTCGCACAAAGACCACCGCCTGATAGGCACCAGGCCGCCCCGCGATTTCCGACACGTCGATTCGGGCACTGGCCAGGGGTAGTTTTGCCTTGATATCTTGCGGGGCTCCCGCATTGAGGCAGACGTAGCCCGAGATCCAGTTATTGAGATACTTCTCGATGCTGTCTTTGGTCTGAAAGCTGCCCACCTTGTCTCGAATAATCACCTTGATGTAGTGGGCAAACCGCGAGGCCGCGAGAATATAGGGCAGGCGCGAAGACAGGTTTGCATTGGCATTTGCCGCGTCTTTGTCATAGGTCTTGGGTTTATTTACCGTCTGGCCGCCGAAGAAGGCTGCGAAATTTGAGCCTTTGGAATTCACCACGGCAATAAACCCGAGGTCGTTGAGTTCTTTTTCCCGCCGGTCGGTGATGGTGACTTCGGTAGGGCACTTCAACACAATATCGCCCTCGTCTGTTTTGAAGGTGTGGGCGGTCATGCCCTCCACCTTCCCCCCGCCCTCGACACCGCGAATGGCGGTGGTCCAGCCGTACTTAGCAAAGGCCTCGGTGACCCTAAGGCCAAGCAGATAGCAGGCATTGGTCCAGAGGTACTTAGCATGGTCCTTGCCATCGACCTCTTCTTCGAAGGCAAACCGGTCTACGGGCCGTGTCTTTTCGCCATAGGGCAGTCTGGAGGCATATCGCGGAAGTACCAGTGCCACATACCGTGAGTCTTCAGACTCGCGAAAGCCATTCCAGGCAACGAGTTCGGCGCTCTCAAAGATCTTGGAAAAGTCGCGCGGGGTGCCTACCTCGGTAAACGATCGCATATCAAAAAGGGCTGGGGCAGCCGATGCGACAAACGGCGCATGGGCAGCGGCGGCCACCTTAGAGATGCGCTCGAGCAGGGCAATATCTTGCGGATGCCGGCCAAAGTAGTAGTCACCCAGCAGCATGGAATAGGGGTGGCCACCGAAGGTACCGTATTCCTCTTCGTAGACCTTTTTAAACAAAACGCTCATGTCGTAGTCGACCGCCGACTCCAGGTCTGCCAGAAGCTCTTTTTTTGATGCCACCATGAGCCGAAGCTTGAGCCGGGTGGAAGTCTCGCTGCCAAAGACCAGGTCTTTCAGACCCTGCCAGGAGCCTTCCAGGGCCTGAAAGTCGGGATGGTGCATGATCGCATTGACCTGATCGGTCAATAGCTGGTCAATCTGCGCCACTCGCTCGTTGATCATTGCCACCACACCCTTATCGGGACTGAATTTCATGTCCTCATCCAGGAGTTGTCCGGCCAGGGTGCCGAGCAGCGTTTTGGCGTAGTCGGCCTGCGAGGGCTCGTTGGCCATGCGCCCCTCTTGAATGATTCGGTCGAGAAGACCGAGATCAGAGTCGGCTGCTGGGCTGGCCTTAGAGGAAGTTGGTTCTGCCATGTTGGTCACCATCGTGTGGGAAGTTAGGAAATAACCGCTGCCATGCTGCTGTGTTGGTTCCGGTACTGGACGGGCTGTATGTCATCAGGCGCTTTATTTGGGGCGTTGTACCTGGAGCGCTTTACTCGGGCGCAGCCTGCCCCTCGGCAGGCAGAAGCTGCTTCAGGTCGTCGTTTTTGTCGACGATCTGGGCGAGCAGGTCGTTGAGCTCGTCGTTACCGTCGAGCTTAGAAAGCAGGTCGCGCAGCTGGGTGCGGGCTTCAAGAAGCCGGGCGAGTCGTGGCACTTGCGAGACAATCGATTCGGGATGGAAGTCGGAGAACTTTCGAAACTGCAGTTCCACCTTCAGATTGCCTTCGCCCTTGAGTCGGTCGTCGACGGACAGATCGAGTCGAGGGCCGATCTTTTCCATAATGTCGTTGAAGTTGTCCCGGTCGATTTCCACAAACCGACGGTCTTTGAGCTTTGGAAGGGGCTGGTCTGGGTGACCGGCAAGGTCTGCCAGAATGCCCATCACAAAAGGCAGCTCTTTTTTTTCTACGGCATCGCCAATTTCCACGTCGTAGGTAATCTGAACGCGTGGAGGGCGATTACGACCGACCCATTTTTGAAGACTGTCACCCATGGTCTGCTCCTTGGCTTTGCAAAACCGTCGACGGTGTCGACACTGAACGTAACTTGTGCTCCCTTACAACCACCTGACGCCTTTTTATCATACTAAAGTATATAATTCAAGCACGGACAATTTCTAGCGCAATCGGGAAATTACCCGCTCGGCCAGATCGGCCACCATTTTGCTGCGCAGCTGGGTCATTGACAGCCGCTCCTGCTCGGTCCTGGCCATGGACTGAATTTCCTGAAGCAGCCGGCCCTTGGCCCGGTTAATGGCGTCCTGGGTCATTGCAAGTTCCGCCTTCAGCCGCTCGCGTCGGTCCACCTTGGTGGAAAGGTCTGCCAGAGAGTCTGCAATCGGCTGCCAGGCCGTCTCTGGCCCGATCATGGCCGCCTGGGAAAGCTGGTCAAAGAAGGCCCTGAGGCTCTGTCCGAGCTCGGTCAGGCCCTGTGCCGTGACGTTGTCAGCCGAATAAGACTGCAGCGATGCCAGTGACTCATCAAGGAGTTGCGCAACCTCCTCAATCTGCTGGGTCATCATCCTGCTGGGATCGTCTACCGGCTCTGGGGGTGGATTCGCTCGCCATTGGGCGCCTGGGTCAACGGCCGGCCCCCGCATTCCATCAGGGGGGCGAACCAAGGGCCGGTAGCCCGTCGGGCGGGCTTGTGCGGGGGCAGTAAAGCCAGACGACTCCCTCATGCCACCGGACCCCTCGGCCCTTCGGCTTGCGACTGTCTGGTAAGACCGTAGGTCTCTACGCACCGAAGGATTGTCCGTAGCGCTGCGCGTGCCCTCGTTCGCCACCGGTTCTGGCGGCAGGAATCCGGGCACTTCTGGGGCGATATCCTCTTGGGGTGGGAAGCGCGTGTCTTCACGATGCGGGGTCATGAAACAAATACTAAAGTATTATTCAGCAGTGGACAAGGCGACCGTATTGCCCCTTTTTCTTTTGGCTCTGGCCGGTGTGGCCGTGCTGGTGCGGGCAATGCTCACCGATCGCATCCGCCAGCGGTTCCGTGTGAAGCTTCGCGCCTGGTTCATGGGGGCTGCCAAGCCCGGAGCCGAAAGTGCAGGGGCTAAGGAATCAGAGAGCCCCGAGCGAGATCTGCAGGCTGAGCTAATGGCGTTAAAAAAGCTGGTTCTCGGTTTCTGCCATGACCTTAGGCAGCCAATCCAGGCGGCATCGGCCTATCTTGTGGCGGGTTCCCAGTCAACCGATCCGGCTGGTGCAAGGGCGACTCAGGGGATTCGCTCCAGTCTTTTGAGTATTCAGGTGCTCGTTGAGTCGATGGCGGATGCCGTTCGCATCGACTCGGGGCGGCATCGGGTTCAGTCGCAGCCCGTATCCATAGCCGACCTCTGCCAGGCGGTGGCTGACCAGTTCCAGCCCTTAGCGCTGGCCATGGACCGAGAACTCTCGATCCGGCTTTACGGTATGGAAGGAATGAGCCTGAGGTCTGATCCCGACCTGCTGCAGCGTATCCTGCGCAACCTTCTCACCAATGCGCTCTGTCATAGCCAGGCCGCCCGTATTCGGCTCTCTGTGAGGGCCCATCCGGGTGGGGTCCGGCTGGCCGTGGTAAACGGGCCTCCCGGGATCCCGTTACAGGAGCGGCAGCGCCTGATTGCGTTGCTGCAGGGCGCCCTACCCTCAGATGGGCCTAGTCTGCAGACTAGGTCGGGCTGGGGGCTGTCTATCAGCAGGCGTTTGGCTGGACTGATCGGGTCGCGTCTCAGAGTCTCCAGTCATGCGTCACTGGGAACGATTTTTTTTCTGGAACTTCCAGGCCGCAGCCCGCACGAGCACTAGTCTAGAGGGCCGCTCCAATGCGCTGGGCCACCAGTACGGCTTGTGTGCGGCTGGATACCTTAAGCGTTCTGAAAATAGCGCCAATATGCGCCTTGGCAGTTATCTCAGTAATCCCAAGGCCATCGGCGATCTGGCGATTTGTCTTTCCCTGGCATACCATGGATAACACCTGTAACTGACGCTCTGTGAGTGCCAGCTTTTCAAGGGTCTGACTGTCTCTTAGGCCAACGCTGCTGAGCCACGTGCCCTTCAAAAGCCGACCATGTATGGCATCGGTAACAACCGCAAGTAGGTCTTCAATAGGCGCCCCTTTGCTGATAAAGCCATAGCTTCCGCAGCCCAGGCAGGCACCCACCTGCAGGTCATCATCCGAACCCGAGAGGGTGAGAATCGTGACGCGAGGATCGAGAGCCTTGAGTGCCATGATGGCGGCAAGCCCGGACAGGCCCGGCAGACCCAGATCAAGGAGAACCCAGGCGCGCTGAATGTCGGGGCTGCTAAGCCGCCGTCTGAGAGAGAACAGTGCCTCTTCTACGGTGGCAGTGGTGGCTATTTCAAGGCCGGGAAATGTTGCGCGAAGTGCGTCTGAGAGGGCGCGACGGACCAGTGGGTGATCGTCGACCAGGGCGATCAGGGATTTCTCAGGCATTAGATTGCGGTGCGCAGTTAGGCGAGGTGAAATGTCCAGATTAGGAAGCCGCCATGCATGAGGCAGCCCAGCCCAACCAGCCAGGCCACCACAAGTACGGAGGAGACACGGCGCTGCTGGCAGAGTTCTGTAAGGGAGACACTTTCGACATGACTTAGAAGCTCGGCGCGCGACAGGGCACGGTCACGCCATTGCGCGCGCGGCACTAGCACCAGACGGGTGTCTTGGGGAGAACTAACGTGCTCCCGTTGGCTCGGTTTCATTTTCCTCCCTTTGGGTGCGCGCATGGGCCAGATAGACCAGGCGGCTATCGGGCAGTCGTAGCAAACGGATATCAAACTGTATTGTATGTCCGTCAAGGTTTGCGATACTGCCACTTGCTACAGAGAACTGCATTAACGCATCTTCCAGTCGTGCAATCTCTGCATGGCTTGGGCTTGTCAATCGTAGCTTGTCCCAGAGCAGCCCCGACTGGGCATAGCGGTCCTGGCGACCAAAAACCTGCTGCCAGCCCGCAGAGGTTCGTAGCAAGGAAAACCGGCTGTCAAGAAGGGCCGCACCGCTACCTGGGGCGTCCTGCCGATTGTCGATAAGAAGCGAGGCGACTGTTTCAAACTGCACAGTCTCGCGATCCATGAGGAAGACCTGAAGGGCGCCTTCTGTGCCCTGGGTGTTGATCTGGGTGAGGCGAAAAACCTCGAGTTCGTGCTGGGGCCCTTCAAAGACTGCATCGTACTGATTGGCACCAGCCGAGACCAACGCAATAAAGAGCTCGTCGAGCGTTCTTTGAAAGAGCTGGCTGGTACCAAGAAGGAGTCTTGCCTGCCCATTGGCATACAGTAGTGCTGCTGGGCTGCCTGCGGCAAGCAGAATGGGGGTCGGCATATGGTAGAGAGCCTGGGCGGTAGCCCGAAACGGCCGGCTAATCTCATTGATCTTATTGGTCAGGGCCGCCTCCAGGCTGTCTTTGGAGGCCTGTGACTGATAAGAGAGCAAGGAAATCAGCAGCGCATTAAGGCATAGCTTTCCGAAGAGCCAAATGAATAGGGTGAGATCAGCCGTGGTTAGGCCCACCCCCGGATAAAGGTCTTCGGAGAACAAACCGGCGCCTAGCGCAGGAAGATCATCAAGGCGCATTGCGGCTGGGGCTAGGAGCGCCAGGGGCAGGCCAAAGCCAGTTACTGCGATCAAAAAAAGTGTCTGAGTTTTCCTTGGGGCTGCTCCGCAATCAAGGGCCGCCTCAATACCCAAAGCCAGATGGGCAAGAACCAGGGCACCATAAACTGCTGGAAAGAGGGGCAGCGTCGAGCCAGACTGCCAGAGCATGATGAGGTAAGCCAACAGTAGAAGCGTACTCAGAGACACCCAGCCGATGAGCTGTTGGTGATGCCGACCATAGGTCTTGGCAACCACCAGGGCAAAGAACAGAATCGCCGCAAAGTCAAAGGCTGCCAGGACGAGGCTGTTTTGAAAGGGCGTTGGCTGCCCTGCAAGCACCATGACTAGCATCCCGGCCGGATGGAGTAGGCCGAGCACCAGGGCCCAGATGAGAAGGCGGCGGCGTTGCCCCAAACCCGACCCAAGGTCGAAGGACCCCTGAGCTGAAAACTGCATCAGCCAGGCTATCTGAGCCAGGACAAGCAGAAGAAAGAAGGCTAGCAGTAGGGTCACGAAGGCTCTCTTGGAAACCGGTCAACAACAACTGCTATCCGTTTTTCCGCCAGCATGGCCAGGCCCAGTGCGCCGTGAAGATCGGTTTGGGAAGTCGAAAGCCAGAAAAATACCGCTGGGTCCCCGCATTCGGACCACTGACCGGCCCATCGTCCCTGATACTCGGCCGAGATGCAGTAACCGATCTCTGGAAAGCGGGGTAAACGAAAGCCTCGGATGCGACTGTTTTCAGGTAGCCAGCAGAGGGTCTGCCCCACAGGCCCTGCCAGCTTTCTTAAGGCCGCTAGGCTCTGTTCGGTGGTGTTGCATCCGGGTAGCACCACGGCAGTGTCTAGGGAGTGACCCAGGCATAGCCAGTTGCTGTCATCAGAGGCCTGCCATTCCAACCCAGCGGGCAATGTTTCCACCAGGCGAGCCCACAACGGAGAAACCGTCAGACTTCGCCCCGTGGCTAGCCTCACCGAGATGGCACGCGTCTGTAGATGATGCCGTAGGGACCGCATGGCCGCCTCTTGAATGCCCCCCGTGCCCGTTGGCCCCAGGCTGCTGGCTCCCAAAACAGCCATCCACTGGGTGAAAAACTCTGGCCTGACCGAACCAATGGGCAGCGCATCCTCCGGCGCGACGTCCGGGTGAGTAACCTGGTCGCGGGCATGTAGCAGGCGGTCTACCCCCTGCAGCATGCCGTCAAGTTCTTGGGAGATATCGCTCATAAGGGGCTCAGACATGGGGCAGACACACTGCCTGCCTTAGGCAATTGGAAGCGAAATGAGAAGGGCACCATTTTTCATGGGCAGACTGCTCCAGACTGAGGGAATCTCTATTTAATACTAAAGTATAGACTGCTGGGCATCTCCCGGCGTTGATTTTTCTCGTGGGATGCTAGGAATTCTCTGTATGGGTCCGCTGGATTAGCTTCAGGGCTACGGCTGCCAAGAGCAGACTCCAAAACCAGATGCCATTGGTCATGGGAAGGGCGGTTCGCGACTCGCCGGCAACGCTGGCGAGCGACACCCCAAGCCAGAGCCCCATGCCAAAGGCCACGATCATCATGACCAGCCCGCTCAATGCAGAGGCTGCACCGGCCATCTGCGGAAAAGGTGACACCGCACCGCTCTGGCCGCAGGGCTGGTGAATTCCATGACCGATCATATAAAACCACCAGGGAATAATGACTGCGGCAATCGATTCCACCCCGCCTAAGACAAGAAGCCCCTGCGTAGACCCCGCTGTAAGCGAGATATAGCCGCCAACTTTGATTGTCTTTCTCAGGCTGGTTCGTTTCAGCAGCCAACGACAGACAAAGGTTCCCGCGATATACGCCAGTGAGCTCGACATCATAATCAGCCCATACTGCATCTGAGAGAGACCCAGCACCTCAATATAGACAAATGAGGAAGAGGCCAGAAAGGTAAACAGGCCGCCGTAGCTCGTCGTGGCAAGTAGCGCAAAGGCCCAGAAGCTTTTGCTCCGAATAATCGTGACCCAGTTGCGAATCATCACCTTTGGGTTCATTGCCTGTGGGTTGCGATGGGCCAGGGTTTCTTCCAGCCGCCAGACCACCGTTACCAGACCGACCGCACCGAAGATGGCCAAGACAAGTAGGGCCGCACGCCAGCCAAGAAGCTCGGTAATCACACCCCCCACGGGGGCGCTGAGACAGGCAAAGATGCCAAGGCCAGTCAGCCCCTTACTCATTACGCGCGCACCCTCCAGGTGATCGAACAGGTCGCGGACTATCGATCGTGCGATCACCACCCCTGCACCCATGGCCAGACCCTGCACAATGCGCCAGCCGATCAGATGCTCCATGGTCAGGGAAAAGGCGCTTCCCACCGAGGCCAGCACGTAGGCAGTCATGCCAATCAGCAGAATCGGGCGTCTTCCATAACGGTCAGACAAGGGCCCCCAGATCATCTGTGAGAAGCCAAAGGCCAGCACCAGCGCCGATAGAGTGAGCTGGGCCTGCGACATGGGCGCGCCAAATCCCGAGGTTATTGCGGGAAGGGCGGGGAGATACAGGTCGGTCGTCACGGGCTGCAGACCGAGAAGCAAGGCGAGCACGAGAATGATCGTGCCCGAAGACATGCGTGTCACAAAAAGACCTTTATGTGGCCGAGAACCGGCCACAGTGATACGGGGTGAGCGGGTGTGCTAAGGGAAGAAAGGCTGTCTACTGAAGGCTGTTGTGAATAATGCTCAGAGCCAGCGTGAGAACCACCAGAACGCCAAAGGCAATGGCAAACACCTTGGTATTTTGATTTGCGACGCTGCCGTCAAGGCCCTTGCGTTTCACCAGAAACACCGGGTACAAAAAGGGCAAAAGGACAATAATTCCAAAAAAAATAAACAGGTGTGTGCTGGCTTGTTCCATAAAACCCCCGTAATGAGTGTTAACCCTGAGCGTTCATCATAGCGCCTTGGCTATCGGTTTGCACATTTTCATCTTTGTTTCCCGGCACCAGCAAAGAGGGGTATGAGAAAGCTGCCTGCCTTCACCCAAGTCGGTCTCGCGCCTCCACTACACTAGCGGCAATCATGCGGTCTCTTTCAGCCCCTTATCGTGCTCTTGTTATTGGTAGCTCTGGCAGCATTGGGTCGGCCTTTGTACAGGCATTGGAGGCAGATGAACGCTGTGCGGGGTTGGTTGGGTTAAGCCGCAACAGACCGCCGCACTTTCATTTAGAGGACGAGGCCTCTATTGCCGCGGCTGCCCAATGGGCCAGAACCGCTCTCGATCAAAGTGGTTTTGCCTTGATTGTCGATGCCACCGGGGCGCTCACCATCGACGGCCAGGGGCCAGAGAAGCGGCTCTCGCAGGTATCGGCTCAAGGCTTGCGCAGGGCATTTGAGATCAACGCCATCGGCCGAGCCTTGGTCCTCAAACACTTTATACCGCTGCTGCCCCCCAAAGGCCGCGCGATTTTTGCCGTGCTCTCGGCGCGGGTGGGTAGTATTTCGGACAACCATTTAGGAGGCTGGTATGGCTACCGTGCCTCTAAAGCGGCCGGCAATATGCTCTTGCAGACGGCGGCCATAGAGTCGTATCGCACCCGCCCTGAGGCGGTGTTCGCGGCTTTACAGCCCGGCACTGTCATCTCCAAGCTCTCGGCACCCTTTCAAGCGGGACACGCCACCCTTGCCGCGCAAGACTCGGTAGCGGGAATGCTCACAGCCCTTGATGGTCTTGCCGCGCGGCCGCAGGCCTGGTTTATTGATTATCAAGGACAACCCATTGACTGGTAGACAATGACGGCCGAAAACCTGCTTGCTGTGCGAGCGATCAATAAGCATTTCGGGTCCCACCATGCGGTGAGAGACCTGTCTTTCGAGATTAAGCCTGGTGAATGCCTGGGCATGATCGGCCCCAACGGTGCGGGTAAGACCACCACACTCAAAATCTGTCTGGGGCTGGCTAAGCCCGACACCGGCACGGTAGAGGGCCTGGGGCTTGCCTTGCCACAAGAGGCCCGCCGGTTTCGCAGGCGTATTGGCGTGGTGGGGCAGTTCGATACGCTCGATCCAGACTTTAGCTGCGAAGAAAACCTGCTGGCCTACGGCCGTTACTTTGGCCTATCCAACGAGGTCATGCGGGCGCGCATTCCTACTCTTTTGGAGTTTGCCGCCCTTCGGCATAAGGCCTCTGCGCGGATCTCTGAGCTCTCTGGCGGCATGAAACGAAGGCTCAGCCTTGCCCGCGCGCTGATCAACGATCCGGAGTTGCTGCTGCTCGATGAGCCCACCACCGGCCTAGACCCCCAGGCCCGTCATCTAATCTGGGAACGGCTCGGGCTTTTGATTAAACAGGGAAAGTCGATTCTGCTAACCACCCACTTTATGGAAGAGGCCGAGCGACTGTGCGATCGTCTGCTTCTTGTTGACCAGGGCGAGGCCATTCTTACTGGCAGGCCAGCCGCGCTGATCGCCCAAGAGGTGGAGCCGCATGTGGTTGAGGTGATTCGCGAAAGCGATGCCTCTTCGGAATCGCTTAGTTCGTTACTCGCCCCACTGACGCCAATGGCTCAGCGCACCGAGCAGTCGGGCGACTCGTTGTTCTTCTATACCCACGATGCCCACCCGTTGCTCGCCGCCCTTGAAGAGCACCCTAGCTTGCGTGTGCTACATCGGCCTGCCAACCTCGAAGACCTTTTTCTCAAGCGCACGGGCCGACAGATTCGGGAGACCCATTGATGCCTGCGGTGCTTGATATGCAATGGGGCTGGGCCGCTGTCTTTCAGCGCAACTTTCTGGTCTGGCGAAAGCTCTTCTGGCCAAGCCTGATTGGCAACATCGCAGAGCCTCTGTTTGTGCTGATTGCCTTTGGCTACGGCATTGGAGCCCTGGTGGGGTCGGTCACGCTTGATGGGCAGGCGATTCCTTATATTCTTTTTTTGGCCAGTGGGTCGATCTGCATGAGCAGCATGAATGCGGCCTCGTTTGAGGCCTTGTATTCGGCCTATTCGCGCATGGGGCCGCAGAAAACCTGGGAAGGCATACTTAATGCACCGGTTAGCCTAGATGAGATTGTCTTTGCTGAAATGATCTGGGCTGCCTTTAAGGCGCTGTTTACAGCCACCGCTATTTTGGTTGTCATGGTGGCGCTTGATATCTCGCGCAGCCCCATGCTGCTTCTGGCCTGGCCCCTATTGTTTCTGGTGGGCCTGTGTTTCTCAAGCCTGGCCTTGATTTTTAATGCCCTGGCCAAGGGCTATGATTTTTTTACCTACTACATCACCTTGTTTCTCACGCCCATGACCTTTTTGTCGGGGGTCTACTTTCCGCGTGACCAACTGCCCGCCTGGCTACTGGCGTTTTCAGACTGGCTGCCGCTGACCGCGGCGGTGTCGCTTATTCGCCCCTTCTTTCTCGGCCAGTGGCCCGCACACTGGGTTGCGGACGTTGCTGTTCTCTTGGGCTACACCGTTGTGGGTTTTAGCCTTGCGCTTTGGCTCACCCGCCGACGTTTTAAGATTTAGTCAGCGTATTTGTCTGACTCTGGCGCTTGCGCTGCGCCCAGCCGACAAACGGTGCGTAGTAGGCGCGAATTTCAGGCATATCGGTTTCTATGCTGCCCGTAGGAACGAATAGCTGCCCAGCGCCACAGCAACGGCTGCCGTGATCCATATAGGCCATGATTACCGGAACCTTTGCGCCAAGCGCGATGTAGTAAAAACCGGTCTTCCAGTTTTCCACTGCGCTGCGTGTCCCTTCGGGGGGCACAATCAAAAGAAGCGGTCCGGTCGTGTCATGAAAGCACTGGACCGCAGCGTCTACGAGATTGCCCGAGCGGCTTCGGTCAACGGCAATACCTCCAAGCCATCGCATAATTCCCGCAAACGGAAAACGAAAGATCTGCATCTTCCCAAGCCAATGCACCTTGCGGCCCATGGCAAACGCCGCCATCAAGGCATAGGGGAGGTCCCAGTTACTGGTGTGTGGCGCAGCAATAACCACTGCCTTTTGGGTCTCGACAGGAAACTCACCCGCAAACCGCCAGCCTAGTGCATACATGGTTTTGCGGCATCCCCAGCGCAGAAAGGCGCTGAGAACCGGGGTATCAAAAATAGTGTAGCGGGCAGGTTGAAAGGCGGCGGAGGCGGGCATGCACCCTATTATTACAGGCCGCGCTCGCACAGGCCTAGCCCAGGGCCCTAGCTAAGGCGTTATTGAAGGATTTACTGAAGACTTTTGGGCGGCCCAATGACCAGTCGCGCAACGATGGCATGGCGCAGATCGTCGCGACTGCTAAATCGCACCGCGCTTAACCCCCGTGCAACCGCTGGCCTGTTTATGCCCACCCGCAGTTCGGGCTCGCGAGATGGCGCCTGATGTGGAAGCCGTGCAGCAAGCCCCTTACCCGTTTTGGCTGCCTCTAAGCGATGGGGCTTGGCCCGGGGCAGCGGCTTTGGGGGCAACTCGGGCAGAGGAGACCGAGGCAGGACAATAGCGTCGACTGGGGCAGGCTCGCTTGGCGGGGGGAGCGTTGTCTCGCGTGGCGGCGGGCGTCGGCCTTTTTTAAACAAGGCATTCAAAAAGACCGCCGCGATGAACAGCAGATAAATAAAAATCGCGGGGTCTATGTTGAAATGAAACACGGTCTTGCCTTAGCCTTTGGTGGTCCGTGAACTAGGCGCATTTGCGGTTGGTTCTTCTACCCCGGCAATAGACACCCGCATATCGGTGTCAGCCTGCAGGTTCTTCATGCGGTAATAGTCCATGATGCCCAGATTGCCCGATCTAAACGCCCCCGCCATGGCACGCGGAACCTCGGCCTCAGCCTCAACCACGCGGGCCTTCATTTCCTGCTCAAGGGCTACCGCCATGGCTCTGCGTTCTTCTGCCTTGGCCTGAGCGATCTGCTTATCGGCATCGGCCTGGTCGATCTGCAGCTTTGCACCAATGTTTTCGCCAACATCCACGTCGGCAATGTCGATGGAGAGAATCTCGTAGGCGGTTCCGGCATCGAGCCCTTTACTGAGAATGTGCTTAGAGATATGGTCGGGATTCTCAAGAACGCTCTTGTGATTCTCGGCAGAACCAATGGTGCTCACCATGCCCTCTCCAACCCGGGCAATAATGGTTTCTTCCCCGGCGCCTCCGACAAGCCTATCGATATTGGTGCGCACGGTAACCCGCGAGACCACAATTAGCTGAATACCGTCTTTGGCCACCGCCGCAATGCGCGGTGTTTCGATGACCTTGGGCAGCACCGACATCTGCACGGCCTCAAGCACATTGCGCCCCGCGAGGTCGATTGCCGCAGCTCGTTTAAACGAAAGCGGAATATTGGCCTTATCGGCCGAGATCATGGCATTGACCACGCGCACGACATCGCCCCCGGCCAGAAAGTGCGCCTCAAGGTCGTTAAGCGGAATATCGATACCTGCCTTCACCGAACTGATGCGCGCGTTAACAATGGTGCTTGGGGGCACGCGACGCAGCCGCATGGCAATAAGGGTTGTGAGACCCACATAGGCGCCCGAGGCCCAGGCGGCGACCCAGAGCGGAATGGGCACCAGATAGAGCAGGGTAGAGATAAACAGAAAAAACAACACCAGGAAGGCAATGCCCCCGGTTAAACCCATTTCTGGCCCCATTGCGAAATCCTTTGTAAGTGTTTTTGTTACTGGTTGCGGCGCACGACTACTCGGTTTCCATCGACACGCACCACGGTAATGACCTGCTCGGCATCGATTGGTTCCCCTTCTGAGACAACATCTACCCGGTGCCCGTCAATATCCGCGATGCCTGCGGGATGAAGAGGGGTGATCGACCGCCCCGTTTTTCCAAGCCAATGGCTGTCGGACTCTGGCGCACTCGCAAATCCCTTGTCGGTGGAGAGCTCGGTTCTTAAGACCAGCGCACGACCAATCGACAGGCGGGGCAGGGCACGCAGGAAGAACACCATAATGATCATCGCGATAAGAAGAGACAGCCCCACCTGACCAATGGTTGAAAGAATCATGGTCGGGGCTGCGCCTTCGCCCAGCAGGCTCATCACCAGGCTAATCAGAATGGCGCTGATGCCCAGCACCCCAGCCAGACCAAAGCCTGGAATCAAAATAAGTTCAACACCCAGGAGAACCAGGCCTAGCAGCAGGATGATGAGCTCCTCCCATCCCACCAACTGGACAATCGAATGGCCCCAGAGAAAAAGCCCCAGGCTACCGAGACCAGCCATGCCCGGCAGGCCGAAGCCGGGCGTGCGCAGTTCAATCAAGATACCCACCATGGCAATCGTCATGAGAAGCGAGGCAACCACTGGGTTGGTGAGAAAACGTACCACCTCTTCGGCCCAGTTGGTGGTATGACGTATTAACTGTGCCTGGGCCAGCCCTAGTTCCTGCAGCACGTCTTGCAGGGTTTCGGCCTTGAAATCGACGAGCTTTAGCCGCAGGGCCTCATCGGTCGTAAGCGTCAGCAGCTTGCCCTTTTCCGAGACCCCAGAGATCTCCACATCTGCATCTACCATGGCCTCAGCAAGCAAAGGAGGCCGACCCCGGGCCTCTGCGGTCGCCCGAAACTCCTTGCGCACATACGACACGGTCTTCTCTGAAACAGGCCGTTGCTCTGCGCCGGGCTGTCCGGCCAGCACGGGAGCGGCCGCGCCCATCGTGGCGCCTCCTCCCATGGCGATCTTTTCGGCGGACAGGCTGATGAGTGCTCCAGCCGAAATCGCGCGTTTATTCACAAAGGCAATGGTGGGTACCTTGGCAGACAGCAGGCTGTCGCGAATCTGAACCGCAGCATCTACCCGGCCGCCGAAGGTATTGATATCGAGAATCACTGCCGAAGCCCCGGTCTGCTCTGCCTCAGCCAGCACGCGCCGCACCAGAGGCGCTAGCCCGAGGTCGATGATGCCCTCAATCGGCACAACATGAACCCGCCGCTCGGAGGCCGGCGCCTGCACTGCAAAGCCAGAGAGAAAAAACCCCAGTGCTATGGCCAGCAGCGCGGTGAGCGCGATACGAGCCAAATGGTCTTTGGATTGATTCGGCCGAGGTTCTGTCTTACGATGCATAGGAAGCGTATTTCGTTTTAGGGGAGATGCATATGCTGACGCAAAACCAGATGGTTTGGTTAAATCACATGTTCTTTGCAAGTCTTGTGGTCTGGTTTCTGGCCTTGCAGGGAACCCTAACCCATTCAGCCCTCAAGTATGGCCCCGTAGATGTTGCAAAAGCTCTGCATTATCAGCCGCGAACGCCACCCCCTGTCTTCGACCCCGAGGTCACCGATTCTTCCGTCGAGAATGTCGATTTCGACCTCATGACCTTCTAGCCAAAGTCTGGCCCCTAGCCGCTTCGGTCATTGCAGCCTGTTTCAAACGCTCGTTCACGGTGGCGTTATGAAGTGGCGTTGTTGCGTGAGCACTGGTCGTTGCTCATAACGCAGCTTAGGCTTTCCTCTCTGCTTCTGGCCTGCGCCTGGCTTTTTGGCTGTGCAGCCCCGGTTGTCGATGTCCGGCCTGACAAGCCGCACCACACCGTCGGCGGGTTTCAAAATCTGCCCGGAGGGCTAGACAAGCCCGAATTCACCGATTTCTTGCGCTGGCAGTGGGAGCGTCTGCTTGGAACCCGCCTAGCCCAGGCCTTCGACACGGTGGCTAAAAAGGCTGTAGACCCAACACTTTTAGGGCAAACCAGCCTCGGGTGGCGTATGACCTGGCTTGGCCATGCTAGCGTGCATCTTCAGATTGATGGGCTGCATGTGCTTATTGATCCGGTGCTCAGTGGCCGTGCATCGCCATTCGAAGGGTTTGGCCCGCAGGCCTATAACCCCTCTCCCATCTCGCTTGAAGACCTTCCGAGAATCGATCTGGTGCTCATCTCGCACAATCATTACGACCATCTGGATGCGCGTACTGTTCGTGTCCTAGCCAGGCAGCCTGGCGGCTCGCCGATTTTTATTGTTCCCTTGGGGGTGGATCGATACCTGCGCAACTGGGGCGTGGAATCGGTATATGCGATGGACTGGTACGACACCCGCCTGTTCAACCTTCCGATGCGCAATACCGAGAGCCTCACGGTCGAAATGATTCCCGCACACCACTGGAGTCGGCGAACGCTTTGGGATACCAATCAAACGCTCTGGGCGGGGTTTCGGCTTCAGACAAAAGAGCTGCATCTCGTCTACACCGGTGACACGGGCTACAGCACGATTTTCAAGGACATGGCACGCCGATGGGCCCCGATTGACTGGCTTTTGGTACCGGTGGGCTGCTACGAGCCGCGCTGGTTTATGCGTGCCCAGCATGTGAACCCGGAAGAGGCGCAGCGCATCACGCAAGATCTTGGCGCCCGCAATGCCTTAGGGGTGCATTGGGGAGTGTTTAGGCTCTGCGATGAACTGGTGGAACAGCCATTGACCGACCTTATTAAAGTGCAGGAACAGCTGCCGGCTGGCGCCACGCGGATACAGATGTGGGCGATTGGCGAAACGATGCAGTTACAACAACCATTGTTAAGGGCATCAAGTGGATGTTCAAAAGCGATGCTCCGTTGCTGATGAACCCCACGCCCACCTGGCACAAGATAAGCTGGATGAGGGAATTTATCATCAACTTACGGGACACGTGATGCAGTGGGCAAGGCCGAAGGGGTTTGAATTACGGTGACAGTTTACTTAATTCCCCCCTGGGGAATTAAGTAAACTGTCACCGTAATTTCAATTTAAACTACAGCGGGGAACCCACTTTCCAAAGGGCCCGCAAGATGGTTAGCTGAATTGTAATGTGACCCTTCTCGTACGATAATACACACTTTAACGTACACACAATGGGTTCGCTATGGAAACGCTTACCACCCGGGTTTTTAACAACGGCAATAGCCAGGCTGTGCGCATCCCGGCCGAGTTTCGGTTAGACACCGACCGAGTAGCCATCTCGCGCAACGAATGGGGCGATCTAGTGATCCACCCTCTGCAGGTTGCGCGTGGCGCCGCCTTACTCGACGCACTGCGAGGCGTGAGCGAAGCAGACGGTGCCTTCGTGTCCACCTTGGAAGCCGATAGAGCAAACATCCAGCCTATGCAGGAGCGCGAAGGGCTGTGATCTATCTGCTGGACACCAACACGCTGATCTATCTGATCAAGAACCAGCCGCCCGATATCGCTCATCGAGTCGACGCCTTATCTGATGGTTCGCTGGTTTGCATGTCCTTTATCACCTGGGCTGAGTTGCTCAAGGGCGCCGAGCGTAGCACGCGCAAATTGGAGGTATTGCGACGGCTTGATGCACTGGCTCGGGAGGTTAGGGTGCTCTATCCCACCGGCCCGGCAATTTGTCAGCACTACGCCGAGCAATTCACTCGATTGAAGGACGCCGGCACCCCCATCGGTGCTAACGACCTCTGGATCGCTTGTCACGCACTGGCCGAGCAGGCAACACTAGTAACCCATAATATCCGGGAGTTCCAGCGCATAAAGGGGTTGAAGCTTGAAGACTGGGTGATACCACGGTGAATTACGGAATTACTGTGGCAGTTTACTTAATTCCCCCCAGGGGGGAATTAAGTAAACTGCCACAGTAATTCGACACAAGCGCTCACCTTAATTGTAATGGGCGACACCGAAATTGAGGAAACTTTTACGGTGATGGAAAAAATAATCATTGCCATCTGCGCAGTGCCAGACCCTGACACTGCAGACCTGCTATCAAAGGGTCTGTTAGAGAGTCGGCTTTCTGCCTGTGTGAGTCGAGTTGCACAAGTGCGATCAGAGTATTGGTGGCGGGGGGCGATTGAGCAGGCAGAGGAGATACTGCTAATTATCAAGACCACTCCCGAACAAATCGACCCTGTCAAGCAATTCGTTTTAGAGAATCACCCTTACGAGACGCCAGAACTTATTTTCTTGAATGCTGAAGATGCCCTTAGCGCCTATGCAGACTGGGTCAGATCAGAGACCCAGCAACCGAGACAGTTCACGAGAAATGCTTAAGCCGTAATTCAGCGGCTACTCTTCAAGCAGACTCCGCAGCATCCAGGCGGTTTTGCCGCCATAAGAATTCTCCTTAAACCGGACGCTGAATGAGTTCAACCTTGTAGCCGTCGGGGTCGGTCACAAATGCGATTACGGTGGTGCCCCCTTTTACCGGGCCAGCCTCTCGGGTGACATTGCCACCATTGGCGCGAATCTTTTCGCAGGCGGCATAGGCGTCTTCTACCCCAATGGCGATATGGCCATAGGCGGTGCCCATTTCGTAGTTTTCCACGCCCCAGTTCCAGGTGAGTTCGATTTCGGCCTGACCAGGATTGCCGCCTTCGAAACCCAGAAAGGCCAGGGAATACTTGTATTCGGGGTTCTCAGACCGTCGCAGCAGTTGCATGCCCAGCACCTGAGTGTAGAAGTCAATCGAGCGTTGAAGATCGCCAACGCGCAGCATGGTGTGTAGGAGTCTCATAGGCGAGGAATGTGTCACAGCCAGATCCTTTTTTGCAACTTTGACCGGGCTTCCCATCGTAGGAGCTTACAGGACTCGATACTGAGGAAAATCCTCGCCCAGAAATTTAAAACTGTTTTCTGTAGGAAGCTCCCAAAGTATGCGCCTCAAGCTTGTTTTTTGGTCCACCCATACCCAGCTGCACAGTCCATACACCAGCATCTTGTTGCGGTAGTGCAAAACCCAATGCTGCATTCCATGATGATCGCTGTGGTCTTGGCACGTCAACATTTCCAAGGGATGCAGCTGTTGGACCCATTTGAATTCTTAAGTCTCCCGCTTTCAGATCGCGGTCAATCGCCGCTCTGCCAAAGAGTCTCCATTGACCTAAAGGTTTGGTTTGCATCCATGATCCGCCTACCGTTAAACGCTGTGAACGGTATGACATATCGCCAAAGCTCAATGACATTGGACTATCAGACTCGGTAAACCCCTTGACTGAAACTTTTTCATTGGTAAGGCTAATGTAGGGTCCTCCCTTGCCTCCAGCCAAGTCGCCCAACCGTCCAGCACCAATCCGTACGCTGTTATACGAACCATTTGGTGAGCTATTGGCTGAGATGGTTGTGGTTGGCAATACCAACTGACGCGTGAAATCTGAGTGCTTGATATCGCCATAACCTACGCTCGCGTTGATATACCAATTCTGTGACAGCGCGACAGTTGTGTACACGACGCCAAGAGTGTCAGTGGTTTTTAGACTACCTGATTGCCCACCGAATTTGGTATCCCCCTTACTGTAGGACAACGCCAGTCCAACAAGTGCATTCTTTGCCACCATACGATCCAAGCCAAAGGCTGTTTTAACTGTATTGGCTTTAACCGCTGGCTCTACTTGACCAGCAGGCGTATCAAAGTAACCAAGCTCAGGACTCACATACGCATGGACATTACCTACCTGCCGAAGTTGCCCCGTGTGATCCGCAAGTGCGCCAAGGTTTAAACGTACTTCGAGAGCCTGTGCATGCTGCCGTATGGCCACCATTGGAGCTACAACTAACGCACCTGCTTGGGCTATTGCTTGTAAACCCGAATAAGCAAATAACCCGAATAGCTCATGTGCTTTTGCGCTTGGATGAACACCATCTGCAAATAAGTAGTTGCCTGGGTTGACTCCCAAGCATTGCAGAGAGGACTTATAAAAGTCGTTTGGTCCTGTGGCAGAGACATTGACTCCACAAGCTGTCATACCAAGTGCATTTGGATTGAATCCATATTTCACTGGATTTGCAATGACGTCACTTAGTAACTTGTTTACATCAACGACCACTGCACCTGCTTGCGGTACTGCAGTTAGCGCCGTTTGATTAAATGATCTGCTAAGAGCGCTGAGTAACTCTCCGCCTTGTTGACTTGCTTGAGATACGAGGGCACCAAATGGCGTATTGGCCAAATCTGGCAGAAGCGCAACAACTACAAACTTCGCACCGGCCTGCCGCAAACGCTGCACCTGTTGCGCCATCACGCCCGCTTCAGTGGCCATAGCTACAACGCCATTGGTAGGCGTCGCGCCCCCAGCAGATATAGTTGCAAACTGCACAAATCCATCATTGGCCCCAGCCCACAAAAAGACCAGATCATTGGTACCGAGCGTCGGCCTGAGCTCCAATAGACGATCTACCTGAGTGGTTAGAGGAATCGTAGTAATTAGGTTCTGCGGGGCGTAGCCAATGCCCACAGGGTTGCTTACCCTCGTGCCCCCTTCAGCAAAAGCGCCACCACCCACCACTTGCGGGTTAATTCGGTTGGGAATCAAGGTCAAGCCGAGGTGGGTGGCTAAATTTTCAACCCAAACTTTGCTGCTGCCATCGGGGTTGTTATCTGTGAACCGATATCGGATGTTGGGCAAAGTGATTCCCTGCAATGCTGCGCCACCAATCACCGCATTGCTATACACACCCACATCTGAGAGCGAGTCACCCAATGAGTAAATGTTTTTAAATTCAACGGTTCCAGCTTGCGCACCTAAAGTCAATAGAGCCAAGGATGCAGCAGCGCAGATTACAGTCTTTTTCATGTTGATCCCCAGTTTTTATATTTCTCAAGCTAGCGGAAAACCACTTTTGCCGCCAACAGTGTTTACCCTGAAGATATTTGCATTAATACTACGTCGAATGTAGCCTATGAGTTTTTGCTAACGGTCTTTCAGCATGACAGCCTGCCACGTCACACCGCAATTGGGGATCAACCGATTTCGGCGGATTTCGGATAGCCGCTAGGATATAAATCAACTCTAGCTGCAACATGCATAGACTTGCCCTCCGCCTCGGCGATGTGCCGCGCGATCGCGTGGTAACGAACGCCATTGCGAACAAACAACTGAGAAATCAAAAATAACCGCTGCAGTTTCTTCGACTGCAGCGGTTTAATCACCTGCCTCAACTGCAGACGGGGCTATGTGCTTAATGATCGCTTAGCGATCAGCCCCTTACTTAGTTGGAGGAGGTCCCTTCGGGCCACCAGGTCCACCCTGCGGTGGCGGGCCACCAGGGCCACCCTGTGGAGGAGGCCCCTTCGGACCACCTGGTCCACCCTGCGGCGGAGGGCCACCAGGGCCACCCTGCGGCGGAGGCCCCTTCGGACCACCTGGTCCACCCTGCGGCGGAGGGCCACCAGGGCCACCCTGCGGAGGAGGCCCCTTCGGACCACTTGGCCCACCCTGCGGCGGAGGGCCACCAGGTCCACCCTGCGGTGGCGGGCCACCAGGTCCACCCTGCGGCGGAGGGCCACCAGGTCCACCCTGCGGAGGAGGCCCCTTCGGACCACTTGGCCCACCCTGCGGCGGCGGGCCACCAGGTCCACCCTGCGGTGGCGGGCCACCAGGTCCACCCTGCGGTGGCGGGCCACCAGGGCCACCCTGCGGAGGAGGCCCCTTCGGACCACTTGGCCCACCCTG
>Ga0194129_10000324_pt1 | contig 95089 bp, 89 predicted proteins | sample TA2KigCa35mmetaG_FD_150862 | JGI IMG/M metagenome (GOLD analysis project Ga0194129, IMG submission 150862) | Freshwater microbial communities from Lake Tanganyika, Tanzania - TA2015038 Kigoma Deep Cast 35m | ecosystem: Environmental > Aquatic > Freshwater > Lake | place: Tanzania: Lake... | reverse complement strand
CAGAGAGGACAGGTAGACCAGTGGCTCGACTGGACGCTCTGGGGCGTAAGCGGTCCTATGGTGACCGTGTTTCGCCAGCGTGTCCGTCTTGCCCCCGAAAAGCGTGAACCTGCCCGTATTCACGAGGCGGAGCAGGAGTCTCTAGAGCATTTTGCAATTGCAAGCCAGCATCTGGAGAGATCGACTTTCTTGGCGGGAGATCAGCTTAGCCTAGCGGACATTGCCCTCGCTCCGATTGCCTATCGGGGTGCTTGCTTGGGGGTGTTCGACAGTCGCTTGACTAGTCTCACACGATGGCTAGAACGCCTCAGCCAAGATGACAACTATAAAAGATGGGTAGCGGTCCCCTTGCGTTGAAGGGTTGGCAGAGTCGGCCTATTGAACATCAATAAGGACATTGCCCGTTGCGATTCCAGACCCGAGATACTGGTGAGCTTCGCCGGTCTGAGTGAGAGAAAATATTCGATCGATGTGTTCATACACGATGGCGGGCTTTGTCATAGGAGGCGGCGTCGCCGTATCAGGCGACTTACCAGAGAGCCAGAGGTTTATATCGGACAATGCAGCGCGAAGATCTAGGGGTAACAGTTCGTACATGAAGACCCAGCGAAGCGTCAGGTTCTTCATCATGAAAGGATAGAAAGGCAACGCGGGGGTCGGCTGACGATCTGATGCATAGCAAGAAATAACCCCATGCGGTTTTAGTACTTTTAGCGTAATTGGCAGGTTTTCACCAAAGGCCACTTCTACAATTCGGTCTACTCCCTGGCCGTCTGTACTTGACAAAATCTTTTCAGAGACGTCTTCACGCTTGTAGTTAATTACCTGGTCTGCACCCGCCTTTGATGCCGCCTCTGCCTTCTCGTCAGAACTCACCGTAGAGACCACAGTGGCTCCGGCCCACCGGGCCAGCTGAATTGCACAGTTCCCCACCGACCCAGCACCCCCATGCACCAGAATAACCTTACCCTCAATTGATCCATCGGCAAAAAGTGCACGATGGGCCGTGAGGGCAGGTATGCCAACGCAGGCGCCATAAGCAAGGCTCACGTTTTCAGGCAAGTGCCTTACAAGATGCGACGGCAGAACGATCTCTTCTGCATTAGTGCCAAAGGGCCTTTTCCACTGGGCATTAAAAACCCAGACGCGGTCGCCCAAGCGAAAGTCTTTTACCTTGGCGCCAACCTCGAGAACTGTCCCGGACCCGTCGCTGTTGGGAATGATGAGTGGAAAGGCATGCGGCTGGCCATTGAACCCCATTCGACGCTTTAGATCGGATGGATTGAGTCCAGAAAACGCAAGGCGAAGTCGCACATCCTGTTCTCCAAGCGGCTGGCTGGGCTGCTCGCCATATCGAATAACCTCACTAGCGGGACCCTGCCTCTCATACCAAGCTGCCTTCATCTTGCCAACTCCTCTTGAAAACGCGACGCCCAGTCGGGGCTAATTCAGATACCCAATCCTTTGAGTGCGGGCTCGGGATAGCGGGTACCGGCCGCGGAATCCTTGGGGAACATCGCGCTCAGACTCGCGCTCTGCTCGGCTGTCAGTCGAACCGCGGTTGCCGCCACATTCTGCTCGAGATACTTGGGCTGCTTGGTACCTGGAATTGGAAAAATATCGGGACCTTGTGCGTGAAGCCATGCCAGAGACAGTTGCGCCGTAGTAAGGCCAAGGCTGTCTGCCATCTTCTGCATTTTGTCGAGAAGCGATACGTTTTGACTGATGTTTTCTGGCTTAAACCTAGGCTGATTTCTGCGGCCATCTTTCTCAACGAGAGCATCCACAGAGCGGATGGTCCCCGTAAGAAACCCACGCCCCAAGGGCGAATAGGCCATGAGCCCTATGCCTAAACGGCGACAGGTTTCGAGGATTGCGCCCTCAATGTCACGCGACCACAACGAATACTCTGTCTCCAGGGAGCTTATCGGATGCACCTTATGCGCCCTTTCAATGGTTGACGGCCCCGCCTCTGATAGGCCAAGGAATCGTACCTTGCCTGCCTCTATAAGACGCTTCATTGCACCTACTGTATCTTCGATGGGCACCGTGGGATCCACACGATGTAGTGCATAGAGGTCAATGACCTCGACACCTAATCTCTTTAAAGAGCGGTCACAGGAGATAGCCACATGATTGGGATGACCACCTGTGTACCCGGTATCCCCTCCACCTGCAAGAGCGAGATTCCCAAACTTAGTACAGACAACTGCCTTATCTCTCTTGCCACTCAGTGCCTTTCCTACAAGAGTCTCATTCACCCCATTCCCGTAAGCATCAGAGGTAACGATCATGTTGACGCCCATATCGATCGCCCGGTGAATCGTGGCAATCGAGGCCTCATCATTGGGCTGGCCATAAAAGATGCTCATCCCCATACATCCCAGACCCTGCACTGATACGACTGGTCCGGATTTTCCGAGTTGTTTATGTTCCATTAATGTACTCTCCTGTGTGTTAAAAATTACATGTGATTCGCAACTCTACAGCCCACATTCCTCAAGTGCTTCACTCATCTGTACCCAGGCTTACCTGCGTTCACGATAGTGCTTAATCACACTCTCATAAGGTCTTGTCATGAAGCTAGAGCTCATCAGTATTCCCACCGATTCCAGCCCCCTAGATGGCCTTTTCTACAGCGTAGAACATAACGATGCCAAGAGGTCTCTTCCTGCGGCGCTGCTTTTTCATGGAAACACCATGAACTTTTACACAGGGAGTCTGCGATTCTTGCCGCCTGCATTGTCTGCGATCGGAATGCCAAGCCTCGCATTCAATCGCAGAGGACACGATATCCTTGCGATACGCAATAGCAGATTGGCTGAAGGGGCAGCCTTTCAGACGGCGGCTCAGGCCATCGAAGACAATCGTCTCGCAGCGGGCTGGCTGGCACAACGCGGGTTTTCCAGCCCGGTTGTTATTGGCCATAGCAACGGAGGCATGCTTGCCGTGCAGCATGTCGCCAATCACCCAGACACCCGTGCATTGGTATTGCTCTCTGCTCACTGCGGCGGAAGAGATATGGTTCCAAGGGCCTCAGCAGCGGGGCTTCTTGCCCAGGATAGGGTCGCTGAATTCACCGAAAAAGCCACGGCGATGGTGTCCAAGGGTAAGGGTGGGGAGCTAATGCTTCTGCCCGGGTGGTGGTACGCCATTACCGCTGAAAGCTTTCTAGACCAGTTAGAAAATCTACCGGACGTACTAGCGCTGGCATCGCAGATTCGATGCCCTGTTTTATACATTCGTGGTGACCAGGAGCCACGAGACCTATATCCTGCCGAGCTTTTTGCGGCACGGTGTCCCAGTGCTTGTGAGGTTCGGATTCTTAAAAATTGTGATCATTTTTACAATGGCGTTGAAGAAGAAGTTTCTTCTGTCGTTGCCTCCTGGCTAGGCAAAACACTGCACCTTGATTAGCCAGGAGGGCTAGGTCATTAGCATCATGCCGATTTCTGCAGCGACTAGCTGCTGCTTCCGGACACATTCCCGGTTGCAGCGTTAGGGCAGGTTTTATCCATGCCCCGCGTTATCGCTTTGCTGCTCGTTCGGCTTCAAACTTTTTGCGGGCACCCTGAAAATGCGCCCAGACCGCTCTTACATTTTTGTGGCCGGCCGCCTCTTGTCGTTTAAAGAGGAGTTCGTTGGCTGCGTTGCCCCTCTCTAGCATAAAGGCCTCGTCTTCAGGCGAAGACTGGTGAAATACGATTTTGCTGTTCTTTACCCAGTTGGCCTTGATGGACTCCTCAAGATCCATAAGAGACTGCCCATAACGTTCAGTATACTCTGCACGAAGTTGCATGAGCATTGTCTGGGTTTCTTTTGGCAGGGACCTAAACTTTGCCCCGGTCATAAAAAAGCCAGAGGCCAGAGCGCCTCCATTGCCTTTCGATCCCGGGGGATTGAGAAAGTGCACATGCCGAACGACCTCGTTTAACTTAAAGGCATTACTCAAAAGAATGGCCATGTCCCCAAGGGCGTCGATGGTACCGCGGTCAATAGCGTTATACATGTCGCCAAAGGGCATAAAAATGGGATTAGCGTCCAGCGTCTTATAGAAGTCCACACGGGCTCCCCCATAGGTTCGCAGCGACTTTCCCTTGAGATCTTTAACAGACTTCAATGGCTGTCTGGTGCCGACAGGAGCGTGCCCACTGATGTGCGGCATGAGAAAGACAATATCTTCTTTCGCAATCTCCGCTTTAAGGTCGGGCTGGTTCTCCATGGTGTCGATCGCGGCTTTAAGTGCTGCCACATAGTCGTCCCCAAAATTGAAGATCTGGTCTATGGTCATGTAATTGGGGAACTTTGCCGGAAAGTAGGTGCTACTTACCCAGGCCAGATCGGCAATACCCGACTGAATTCCAGGCAGGGCGTCTGCCCACTTTACGAGGGAGTCGCTCCAAAAGTAGCGTACTGTGATCTTTCCGCCAGAGCGCTTTTCAACCTCTGTACCCCACCATTTGTGCATCTCCCCAAACCAAGACTTCTCGCCCACGGGAATGGCCATCTTCCATACTTGTGGCTGTAGGTCTTGCTGTGCCCAGGCCAACTGCGACTGCAGCGCAGCAATCGCCACACCTGCACCCATGAGCTTTAGAAATTTACGTTTCATGCCTAGTCTCCTTTAGTGTTTATACGAAATGGCAATGTATCGCCCCCCCCGGTGAGCGACACATTGCCCGAACTGCGATCCCTACGCTCGAGGCGAGCAAAAGGCCTCTAGTGCAATCGGGGCAAGAACATTTACCTGCAGATAAGAAGGGTCCATCTTTGGCTGATTAGTTGATCAATAACAAGGTGATTTAACGGCCGAACTACCCAAGACCGTTACTAGCATTTTCCCTAGGTTTGCAGTCTGGAATAGGCATACGACAGCGTACGCTCCATCTGCACAAGAAAAGGGTTGCCATATCGCTATTAAAGAATTGATAATTTAGAGCTTCAGCATGCAGTAGACAATTACCCCTAAAAGGAGACAACGTGGATTATCGTGAGGTTAGCGAGACAAGAGATGGCATGAGAGTCGACTGGGACATGCCGATTGTTATGGACGACGGCATCACCCTGCGGTGCGATATTTTTAGGCCCACCACAGAGGGAAAGTACCCTGTGATTCTTACCATGGGTCCCTACGGAAAGTGGCTCCACTTCGAAGACCTCTATGGTGCGCAGTGGCGTACGATGTGTACAACCCATCCCGAGGTTCCCACAGATTCGACCAATAAGTACCAGGTCTGGGAGGTAGTTGACCCAGAAAAATGGGTGCCCGATGGCTATGTCATTGTGCGCGTAGATAGCCGTGGCGCTGGCCGTTCCGAGGGCGTGATCGATATCTGGTCTCTACGCGAGGCCAAAGACCTCGCCATCTGCGTCGACTGGGCGGGCGTTCAGTCCTGGTCCAACGGAAAAGTGGGGCTCAATGGCATTTCTTATTTCGGGCAGAACCAATGGCAGTGCGCAGCACTACAGCCAAAGCATCTTGCGGCAATGATTCCATGGGAGGCCGCAGCAGACTTCTATAGAGACATGGCGCACCACGGTGGGATCTTTAACCGCGGGTTCGTCCAAGACTGGTCCAAATCCCAGGTCTACTCTGTTCAGAATGGCAGAGGGAAAAAAGGCTTTAGAAGCAGGCTCACCGGCGACTGGGTATCAGGGCCAGAGACTCTCACAGACGAAGAGCTTGGGGCAAACCGTCGCGACTTCTACCAAGACTGCATCTCCCGAAAGCTCGACACCGACGAGTTCTGGCAGTCACGAATGCCAGACTGGTCCAAGGTGAAGACCCCTTTTCTGTCCGCAGCAAACTGGGGTGGCCAAGGGCTGCATCCTCGCGGTAACTTCGAGGCATTTACGCGCGCGGCCGCATCAGAGAAGTGGTTGGAGGTGCATGGCATTGAGCACTGGACCCATTTCTACACAAATTATGGTCTTAGTCTGCAAAAAAAATTCATGGGGCACTTTCTCAAGGGAGAAAAGTCCGGTTGGCAAGAGATGCCGCGGGTATTGCTCCAGGTTCGCCATCCGGGAGAAAAGTTTGTTGAGCGGCACGAAAACGAATGGCCTCTCGTCCGGACCCAGTGGACCAGGTATTTTCTTGACTATGACAGGCTAGAAATCTCACAGTCCCCGCAGTCAACGAGTTCCTCGGTAACCTACGGGGGATTGAGCGATGGCGTGACACTTATGACACCGCCCCTAGAGGCATCTACCGAGATTACCGGACCCATCGCTGCCAAGCTTTGGGTATCCTCAAGCACCAATGATGCAGACCTGTTTCTCATCGTACGGGCGTTTGATCCCAATATGAAAGAAGTGGTGTTCCAGGGGGCACTGGACCCCCACACGCCTATTGCCCAAGGCTGGCTGCGGGTGTCCCATCGAAAGACCGACCCCAGCCTAAGCCTGCCCTACCGGCCTTACCATACCCATGACGAGGAACAAAAGCTTAAGCCCGGTGAGGTCTATGCGGTGGATGTCGAGATATGGCCAACCTGTATCGACCTACCAAAAGGCTACCGACTTGCCCTAACAATACGTGGAAAGGATTACGAGTATCCTGGGGGCCCCAGTAAGGGGCTTGAGACACTAGGGACCCAATGGCATGGATGTGGGCCGTTTGTGCATAACGATCCCAGAGATAGGCCGGCCGAGGTGTTTGGGGGAGATGTCCGTCTCCATGCGGGAGTAGACCGCCAAGCTTACCTGCTCTTACCGGTAATTCCAAAAGGGTGAAATATGGCGCAGTTCCCACAACTTTTTTCGCCAGGACGGCTAGGGAGGATCCCACTCTCCAACCGTTGCCTCGTCTCATCACTGACACGTGCGTCCGCTACCGAGTCTGGCCTGGTTACTGAGCAGATGAAGCAGTATTACCTGGAGTTCGCGGCTGGAGGCTGGGGAGGCGTGCTGTCCGAGGCCATTTATATTGATGAGAAGTACAGCCAGGGGTATAGCTTCCAGCCTGGGCTTGCCAACGTATCCCAGACCGAGCACTGGGCTGGGTTGGTGGAAGCCATGCATGCTGCAGGAGCGAAATTTATTGCTCAGTTATTTCACGGCGGTGCGGTCAATCAAGGCAACTTCTGGGTAAGCGGGTCTATTGCACCATCTGCAATAGTGCCCAAAGGAGTTCAGATCTCCCGATACCGCGGAAACAATGGTCCGTTTCAGATGCCTCAAGAAATTAGCCGAGACGAGATATTTGAGGTCATTGAGAGCTATGTGAAGGCCGCCCAAAATGCCAAAGCTGCCGGCTTTGATGGGGTCGAGTTGCACGGAGCTAATGGCTATCTGCCAGACCAGTTTCTTACGAGTTATACCAACCAGCGCACCGACGAGTTCGGTGGAAGCCTCAAGAATCGCCTTCGATTTCATATATTAATCTTAGAGACGCTCCGAAAGGCCCTTCCTGATTTCACCATTGGGGTGCGTATTTCTCAGACCAAAGTAAATGACCTTGAGTATCAGTGGCCAGGGGGTGATGAAGACGCGAAGGTTATTTTTCCTACCCTTGAGAAGGCGGGCGCAGATTATATTCATGTGGCAGCTCACCTTGGCGTAACCCCTGTGTTTGGCACCGATAGATCATTAAGCGGCCTTGCGAAACGCTATACCTCTCTTCCAGTAATCGCAAATGGGAAGCTGCATGAGCCGGCGTTGGCAGAGCAGGCAATTGCCATTGGAGAGGGAGATTTTTGCTCTATCGGAAAGGGGGCACTTGCAGATCCTGACTGGCCAAACAAGGTGCGCAGCGGACAGTCGACGAGATCTTTCGTGCCAGACATGATTAGCCCCTATGCAACATTAGACAACTACTACGACTGGCGGTCTCAACATAGCTAAAAAAGCCCGCAACCGCGGGCTTTTTTTGAGGTGGCTTCAATTAATTGAAGTGGCCGTTTTTCTTGTGCTGCTCCTCATACCTCTGACGCGCCTTCAGATAGTAATCATAAACTGCACGAACATTCTTGGCGCCAGCGGCCTCTTGCTTCTTAAAGAAGATGTCATTGGCGGTGTTTGCCGCTTTGAAGATCTTCTGGGCATCCTCAGGACTAGACTGCTGGAAATTGATCTTATTCTTCGAAGCCCAGTCGGTACGAATTGACTTCTCCATTTCCATGAGGCTAGACGCATAGCGGATGCCGTACTCCAGTCGCAGTTCGCGAAGCATCTTTTGATGCTCAGGCTTAAGAGTGCGCCATCTCTCACCCCGTATAAAAATGGCAGAGCCGATAACCCCACCATTGCCGTTGGCTCCAGGGGGGTTAGCCATGTGTACATTGCCGATCACCTCATTGAGCTTAAATGAATTGGCGAGCATCAGCACGTTTTCTCCAAGGGCATCGACCGTACCACGATCCATCGCGTTATACATCTCGGGGAAGGTCATGAAGATTGGGTTCATGCCAAGATCTCGGTAGAAGTCGGTTCGAGCGCCACCATAGGTGCGAAGAGACTTACCTTTCATTTCGTCCAAGGATTTCAGGGGACGCTTAGTACCAATTGGGCCATGACCACTAATATGAGACATCAGCTTGACGATATCGGCACGCTTCATCTCATCTAACATATCTGGCTGCTGCTCTAGCGTGTCGATTGCAGCCTTAACTGCAGCAACATAATCGTCGCCATAGTTGAGTAGGTTATCCAGGACCATGTAGTTCGGAAGATTTGCAGGGTGGTAGCTGCTGCTTACCCAGCACAGATCTGTAATGCCTGACTGAAGCGCGGGAAGGCAGTCGGCCCATTTAACAAGCGAGTTTGCCCAGAAGAACTGGACCTTGATCTCGCCATTGGAGCGCTTTTCTACTTCCTGGCCCCACCACTTGTGGATATCTCCAAACCACCCCCTCTCAGGCGTAGGGGTGGCTACCTTCAGCGTGGTCTGCGCGAGGACAGACCCCCCCAGCATCAGGCCAATTCCAGTTGCAACTATCGTTTTTACAAATGATCGCTTCATTTTTAAACTCTCCTTTAATTAAAAAACAACGGACAACTAAGACGCCTTGTGATAACGCCTCTCGTCGATCAATTCCAACAAACGCTCAGGCGAAAGGGGGTACTCATTGATCTTAACACCCAGAGGTTTAAGGGCATCTTCTATTGCGGAAATAACGCAGGCAATACCCGGGATGGTTCCCCCTTCTCCAGCGCCCTTAATGCCCAATGGGTTGACTGGGGTCGGACTTTCCATGTGCTGCAGATGTATCTGCGGCATCTCTGTGGCGAGGGGCAACAGGTATTCGCCCAGGTTGTTACAGAGAGGCTGACCCGTTTCACGGTCATATTTCATGTGCTCAAAAAGCGCATTGCCGATGCCATGAACGACGCCTCCGATGATCTGGCCATCGACCAGCCTAGGATTAATAATCGTGCCGCAGTCATGGGCGACCCAATAGTCGAGGAGGTGGACCTCGCCGGTGTCGATATCAACCTCAACCTCGCAGACATTGGAGCCATTTGCGTAGACAGGTCGAGACGTCGTGTGATACGCAGTGGCCTCGAGCCCAGGAGAGAACCCCTCTGGCACTGGGAGGTTGACGTTAGCAATAAGACGGCGGCTTAAGTCCCCAAGGCCAACAGACTTACCCGGCACACCTTTAATGCAGACACGCCCGTCAATCATTTCGAGATCATTTTCAGATGCCTCAAAGTCTCTTGCAGCCAGCCTGATAGCCTTTTCCTTCACCTGTTGGGCGGCGAGATGGACGCTTGGGCCGACAGTCGCTGCCACCCGACTCCCGACCGTAGACAAGGCAATTGCTGAGAGATCAGTATCGCCCGTGCGCACCAGAACGTCGTGGGTCTGAAGGCCAAAGTAATCCGCCGCTATCTGGGCGACGATAGTCTCCAGACCCTGTCCTTGCGCGCAGGATCCCACCTCGACGACCACTCTCCCGTTGGGCAAGACCTTTACCGTAGCACCCTCATACGGAGGGAGCCCAGAGTCCTCGTTGTAACTCGCAATGCCTAGGCCACGCCATTTCCCTCGTTTTGCGGCCTCCTGTCGGCGAGACTCGAAGGTGTCTTTCTGACTCGCCGTGAGCGCCATGTCGAGTGTCTGATGGTAGTCACCGGAGTCGTACTGCACCGTAACGCCAGACGGTAACTTTGCCCCTGTTTCGTAAGGGAACTGCTCCTTGCGAATGAAGTTCAGACGACGAACCTCAGCCCGATCAAGGCCCAATTCCCGCGCAACGGTGTCCGCGGTTCGCTCCATTACAAAGGTAGCGTTTGGTCTTCCGGCTCCTCGTATAGGGGTGGTGGGTACGGCGTTGGTAAGTGCTGAGTGCAGCTGAATATCCACCGCAGCTATCGCGTAGGGCCCAGGAAACGGGACCACTGAGGTGTTGGGAAGCAGCAGGCCATAGGGCACATAGGCTCCGTTATCGTGAATACACTGCGCCCGAATTCCCAAAATCCTCCCATCGGCTTTACAGGCAACCGATACCTGCCACCACTGGTCTCTCTGCTGATTGGTACTGACAAAATTTTCACGGCGGTCTTCGATCCACTTAACAGGCCGGCCGAGTCTCTCGGCTGCCATGGCGACAACCAGCTCCTCTGCGTAATGAACCGCCTTAGGACCAAATCCCCCTCCAACATCCGGCGCAACAACGCGAATACTCGACTCGTCACGCCCAAGATAGACAGCAAGGTAGCGCCGTACGAGAAAAGGTGACTGGGTGGAACTCCATAGGGTAAGCCTGTCAGAGACGAGATCTGACTGGGCCAAGACTCCTCGGCATTCCATAAAGTGGGGGGAACCCCTGTGCTGAAAGTACTCTTCACTAAAAACGTGGTCTGCATCGGTAAAGGCCTTGTCGATATCGCCAAACTTCCAGTTCAGCGTAGCCGAGAGATTTGACTCGAAGGCAAGCTGCACCTTCGGTGCGCCCGGCTTTAAGGCCTCGCGGGCATCAATGACACAGGGCAGAGACTCGAGTTCAAGGACGATTGCCTGCACCCCGTCTTCTGCCAGGTAGCGATTTTCGGCAATGACGATGGCAATGGGCTCGCCTACATAGCAGACTTCGTCTAGCGCCAGCGGATAAGGCGTAATGTCGGTTTTAATCGCAGGGTTAGGATAAGCCTGCACCATGCGTTGCATCGCCTGAGGACCAAAGTCTCGAAGGCTAAAGGCAGCGACTACCCCCGGAATATTGCGTGCCGCGCTGAGGTCTAGGGCTGTAATACGCGCATGCGCCTCTGACGAGCGCAGAAAGGCAGCAGAGAGCGTACCCGGGAGTCTAATATCATCGACGTACTTTCCCTTGCCTGTAATAAAACGGCCATCTTCAATTCGATGGACCGCAGCACCAAGGTTTCTCACCCCCATTACCGAGCCTCCCGCATCTTCTCCGCCGCCAAAAGGGCAGCGCGCACAATTCCCTGATATCCCGTACAGCGGCAGATATTCCCAGAGATCAGTTCACGAATATCGGCTTCGGATGGGTTGGGGTTCTCTTCAAGATAGGATGCAATTGTCATCTGCATCCCTGGGGTACAAAAGCCACACTGAAGCCCGTTACAGTCTGAGAAGGCCTGTTGCACGGGGTGTAATTCCCCATCCTCCCGGGCCAAGCCTTCAACTGTAGTTACGGAAGCGCCATCGGCCTGAACCGCATACATGGTGCAAGAACGAACGGCGCGGCCATCGACCTGAAGAGTGCAGGCACCGCAGACTCCGTGCTCACAGCCAACGTGAGTTCCGGTTAGACCACAGGAATGACGAATAAAATCGGCTAGCGTGGTTCTCGCTTCAATGTTAACGCGATAGGTCTTACCATTAATTGTCATTTCTACCGAATGAAGGGTCGTCATTAGGCTGTCCTCCTTGCCACGGCATCTTGATATGCATTATGTACAGCCCGAAAAAACAAGGTCTTGGCGGTACGTTTACGAAAGGCGCCAGAATGATGTGCATCGGCGGGCGCTTCGAGTTGATCTATCTCTTGGCCTGCGGTCTCTATAAGATTTTCTGTGACGGCGGACCCCACCAGCGCCGCCTCTGCCCCGCGTAACCGGGTTGCCCCATTGGCGACGCCAATGAGAGAGACCGCCGCCTTCTGGATCTTTAACTGGCTATCCACCGAGACCAGGCATGCAACCCCTGCGATCGCAAAATCCCCATGCCTTCGGCTCATCTCAAGAAAAGAAAAACCATGGGGCACAGACCACGGGCGGATCACAATTTCGGTGAGCAGCTCATCCTCTGAGATATTGGGCTGCATAAAACCCACTGGCCAGTCATGAATGCTGACCGTCCTGCTCTCAGAGCCCTTCTTTCGAATGACCAACTCGGCATCTAAGAGCGCGCACAGGCCAGGTAACTCGGCGGCGGGATCAAGGTGCGAGAGGCTGCCACCAATCGTGCCGCGATTACGGGTTGCATAGTGGCCTACCCAGCGCAGTGCCTCCCGAAAGATGGGAAGCTTCTTATGCAGGATCTCATCTCGCTCAAGTTGATACTGGCGGGTCATGGCCCCTATTCGGATAACACCCTCCGTGTGTGCGATACCCTGGAGTTCTGGGACCCGATTGAGATCAATCAGATTCTCCGGCATGAGATAACGAAAATTGAGCATCGGCCCAAGAGACTGGCCACCGGCGAGAATCTTTGCATCAGAAAGGCTCGCAAGCATCTCGGTTGCTTCGGTCAGGTTCTCTGGCCTGTGGTATTCAAATGCGGCTGGTTTCATTCTTGAGGCTATGGAGTCAAGATGCTGAGATGAACAAAAAGTCTTCGGGGCTACTCAGGATCTACGGACAAAAAGAGACTTCACCCAACGAAAGACACTAGAGAACAACAACTGAAATAGGTTAATCGACGAGGCCTCACTGCTGGTAACGGATGATCTCTCTGAGCCCGCCGCTGCACTGGCCTGCGGTGGATGCTGAACGATGTTGGCAGTCAATACCTTTAATTCGAGGTTCTTCGTAAAGTCGCTGGTCAACTGACCTGCTACCTCTTTTACGATGCCCACACCTCTTCCATACTGAGCAACTGAGCCGGTAAGAGAGAGGTCTGTCTCGACCTTCACATGGCATTGCTCGGTACCATTCTCGGTGAGCGTAAAGCGCATGTCTGCCTTGAAACCACCACGGCCTTTGCTGTCGTTGCCCTTTGCCGTAAGTTCACCGTAACTGCCGTCAGAGGACAGGTTACGTAGCTCCCCCGCCCCTAGGAACTGGAGCTTCACAGGACCCACCTTCAGCGTGACCCTTGCCTTAAACCCATGGTCTCCGACACGCTCACTTAGCTCTGTACCGGGCATACAGGGAACGGCTAGCTCTGGATTCGTGAGCCCCGCCCAGACAGCCTGACGGGATGCCTGAAGGGTGAATTCATTCAAGAGATTCATTCGCTACGTGGTCTTTCGATGTATTGGAACAAAGACGAAGAATCAGGACTGGGACACATTCGATGGAGGGTCTTTGTTGATAAAAAGATACTTGTAGGCATTAAAGAACAATTGGATTGACATGAAGGTAAGACCAAGCGCAAAAAGCGTTTTGAACGGCCACAAAGGGAAGCGGGCTACTGCAAGTCGGTACTCGAGAATTTTTATCGACTCCAGGGCTATCGCCCAGGCTGCCACCGAAAGAAACGCAAAGGTTGCAAAGGCCAATAGATGCCCTATGCCATCGAGGTAGCTATTGACGCGTGGGCTGAGCCGTTGGGTAGCAAAGGTAACGTTTACATGCCCATGTTCAAGAGCGACAAGGGCGACGCCAAAATAAACCGAGACAACGATCAGCGCCTCAACAGACTCTACTGTTAACGGGAAGGGAAAGCCTGCCTTTCTGCCAATCGCATTGAAGAAAACGATCAGTGTCATCAGGGCGAGGGGCGTAGCGATTACCACTGGGATAATCCGCCGATATAGGCGCTCATAGGATTCGATAAGTTTTTCCATGAGATAGGCTCCTTTCTACCGCATAGACCGCATAAGCTCGGGAAGCCACAGGATGATCTGCGGGAAGGCCACAAAGAGCCCAACCGTGAGCAACATCAAGACAACAAAAGGTAAGGACCCTATAAAAATGTCTTTAAGCTCGACCTGGTCTCCTAAGGCCCCTTTCATGACAAAGCAGTTTAGGCCCATGGGAGGCGTAATAGCACCAACGGCCATCATCATAGTCACCACAACCCCAAACCATACTAGGCTCATGTCATGCGCCTCGATGAGAGGAATGATTAAGGGCATGGTCAGAACCATCATCGAAATAGCGTCTAAGAAGCATCCTAGGACCAGGTAGAGAATCACGATTCCGAACATCAGCGCCCAGAAAGGAACATCTAGTCCTGTGATAAACGAGGTAGAGGCACCAACAACGCCAGTGGAGGAGAGAAACGTTGCAAAAATCGATCCGGCGCCAAGCAGAAGAAAGATCATAGCGCTTCCCTTCGCACTGTCGATCGCTGACTCTTTTAAAACGTAGACCGAGAGTTTACCCCTTAAGAATACGATCAAGAGCGATCCCATAACCCCTACAGCAGCAGCCTCATCTGGGGTGGCCCATCCGGTGTAAATAGCGCCTAAGACAATCACAAATAGCAATAAGGCAGCCCACAGGTTTTTCAGCGAAAGAATCTTGGCCTTCCATGAGGTGTCAAAGGCGCTCGATTTCGGGGCAATATTGGGAAATATGGCACAAACAACCATCAGAACCGTGGCCATAATTACCGCATAGATAATTCCGGGAACAATTCCGGCAATGAATAACTGACCAATCGAAGTTTCAGTAAGAATTCCGTAGAAAATAAGAAGAATACTCGGCGGGATCAAGACCCCGAGACATCCCGCAGAGGCCACAATTCCTGTGGCTAGCCTCTTGCTGTAGCCCGCTTTTACCATTTCGGGCACCGCAATCTTAGAGAACACTGCAACCTCGGAGAGGCTCGAGCCAGAACACGCCCCAAAGACCGCAGACGAGTAAACAGTTCCGACGCCCAGGCCACCGGGAACCCTGCCAACCCAGGCCTTTGCTGCGTCATAGGCGTCTTTTCCAATCTCCGCATGAAATGCGAGGTGGCCCATGAGAATGAATAGGGGTAAGGCGGCTAGAGAAAAGTTTGATGTGTATGAGAAAAGACCTGTCGGAAGAAACTGAAATGAGCTACCTGGGGGGTAGATAAGCATCAGCCCCCCAAGACCGACGATAAACATGCCATAGGCGATGGGCACCCTGAGAAAGGTTATAAGAACAAAAACTAAGGAGCCAAGAAGGCCAATATCTATTGGATCCACAGGCAGTCTCCCTTGAGTGTGGCTACCGAGAAGGCTTAGCCTGAGACCGAGACTGCCAGTAAAGAGTCTGCTCGATACTGTCCGCATCCTCCAATCCAGATGCGATGGCCTCGTCATAGGCCCCTATTGCAGCAGTCACAACGGGCACCGAGCGCCCGAGACTCTCGGCCTCTGTCTTCATCGTTTGAAGGTCTTTTCGGATGGAGTAGAGATTGAAGGACGCACTAAATGGGGGCTGCCCCTGAAGGCGTGCCACAAACTGCGGGGAGCGGGCCTTGAAGCCTCCCGAGGCTCCTGGCGTATCCGCAAGGATATCGATGAGTCGCTCCGGGGGGATATTGAGATGAGAGACCAGAGAAAGCGCCTCCCCAAAGGCCTGCCAGAAGACCAGTAGCGGAAGATTGACCGCAAGCTTAAGACTCGATCCTGCGCCCACAGGGCCGATATGCTCGACCCTTCGGCAGAGGTCGGCCAGCAAGGGCTGCACCGCCTCAAAGTCCTCTGGCTTCGCCCCTACAAACGCAAAAAGCTTACCTTCTCTGGCTGGACCCGTAGTACCCCCAACTGGGCTTTCCACGAAACGACCGCCCGCAGCCTCTACCTTCTTTGCCAAGGCCTGAGAGGACTCTGGACGAACGGTACTCATCTCCAAGATGAGCTTCCCACGAAGATCGGTGGACAGTACCCCAGATCCTGGGCTGCCAAAGACCGCATTCTGCGCCTCTGCATTGGTTAGAATGGAAATGATCACATCGACATCTTTTGCAAGATCGGAGGGACTCTTTGCCACAAGCGCCCCGACCGCCTGCAGGTCTTTGAGTTTGTCTAGGCTCCGATTCCAGACCGTGACCCGGTGGCCTTTGTCTATGAGCCTCAGCACAATGGCCTTGCCCATGCGTCCCGTTCCTATGACTCCGATTCTCAAGCTTGACCTCTCACGATAAAAATTGATGGGCGAACACTGAAGAGAGAGTTCTAAGCAGCAGGCGCGGGCGCACCCGGCTGGTGCTTAGGCAGAGACTTTTCGAAAGCGGCTATCTGCATCAGGGACTCAAAAATCTGCTTCACCTTTGGATAGGGCTCTAAGGAGCAGCCGAAGAACCCCGTGGCGCCAACCACCTGAGACGCGAGGCAGATATCGGCAATAGAGACAGCGTCTCCATGGCAATACCTCCCCGTCTGGGATTCCTGAGTTAGCCGATCGTTGAAAATTGCGAGCGACCGATCCGACCAGTGGTTTAGCCACTTGGCGGTCGTGGCATCTCCCAATGCAAGATCTTTGCTGAGATAGCTTCGAATGCGAGGCACTACCAGTGGGTGACTATCGGATACTGCGATGTGACACAAGGACCGCACTCTGGCGCGATTGTTAGGCGTTGTGGGAAGCAATGGGTTTTGCCGCGGATAAGTCTCCTCAAGCCATTCCAATATAGCCATCGACTGGGAAAGGATAGTTCCGTCGTCGAGGATTAGGGCCGGCACGGCACCCTGAGGATTTATCTTGAGATAGGCAGGGTCATGCTGCTCGCCAGCAAGTAGGTTGACCCCTTCTTCCTCATAGTCGATGCCCTTGAGCTTTAAGGCAACACGTACGCGATACGCCGCGAGCGACCTCCAGAAACCATACATTTTCATAGCAAGATCTACTTTCTTCTTCCTTTGGGAATGATTGGAAGCTGGACATAAGAAGCACGACCACCACCGGAATAGACAGTTACGTTGCCGTTGAAAATCCGTTCGGGCCGGTCTTTTGGATCTGTATGCGTGAATGGGCCGCAGCCGGTCATTGGATACTTCATGTTCGACAGATGGCCCGCGGGACCTGGATAAACATAGTCTTTACCGCGAATACTTAGCGCCACTCGATGACCAGCCGGAACCACGATACAGGTAGGCACTACCTCAATATCAAATTCGTAAATACGCCCAGGCTTGAGCGGCTCAACCTCGTCGTGGGGATGGTAGGGTCGATAATGCTTAGAGAGCTTCGGTTCTAACTTACGATGGGAGGCTCGGAGCCAGCCCTGACCGATCGGGGTGTGGGGGTCGAGTGCCCCCTGAAACACGACTTCTTTCAGGTCGGACGTGAAGACACGCAGCACCACAAAGAAGTCCGTATCAATGGTGGAAGACGATGCAAAGAGCTTCACAGCGATCGGCCCGGTAATCTCCATGTCCTCAGGCTGGGGCGGAAGCATGTAGGTCAGGCCATCGGAGAACCCTTGATATGTCGTCTTCGTGACACGCTCTGAAGGCTTTTGGCCTAGGTTCTGGGTGGTGTTATCAAGATAGAACTTTGTCCACTTTGTACCAGGCAGCGGCCACGACTTCTCCATTCGGGGAACAAACTTATCAACATGCCGAACCTGCAACTGGACCTTGGGCTGATTGTTCCAGCCATTTTTCTTGCCCTTGAGGAAGTAGTCGAAGAATCGGAGCTGAATCTCACGGCCGTAGTCTGTGTAGAAATGCGTCCAGTGCTCGATTCCGTGCACCTCAAGCCATTTTTCTTTGGACCCAGACCGGACAAAGCCCTCGAAGTTTCCGCGGGGGTGAAGCCCCTGACCGCCCCAGTTGGCGGCCGATAACAACGGCACTTTGATCTTGCTGAAATCGGGCGTACGGGCACGCCAATAATCGTCGTCGAGCGCGTGCTTGAGAGCGGCCTTTGCAAGATTCTCGCGGTTTTGCTCCAGCTGGTCATCAGGAAGTTTTTTCATGCCGCAGACAGGCTCGCCGGTAACGCGGCTTTTGGGTCCCTTCGAGCCTAGGCCATGCTGCACCGTCTTAACCTGCATGTCATACCAGTTCTTGAGAAAGTCGCACAAGATACCGCCGTGATGGCTGAGGTCACGGTAGAAATCGGAAGCGCCCTCCCAGATACATATTGCGGCAAGGTGCGGCGGTTGAAGTTGCGCAACCTGCCACTGGTTCATGCCGTAGTATGAAATCCCATTTAGCCCAACTTTGCCGTTACTCCATGACTGAACGCCAGCCCACTCAACACAGTCGTAGAAATCTTGCGCCTCTTGGGGGCTCCACAGCGCCATGTAGCCAGGGGAAGCTCCCGCACCACGGGAATCCACCCGGATACAGACATACCCCTCTGGCACCCATTTTTCGGGATCGACCACCTCCCAGTTTTGGTACTTATTGGTTGAGTTGGCTGTTACGTCTGGAAAGGTTTCAGCCATACGGTCCCAGGCGGTTTTGTAGCCCTCTTGGAAAGCGAGACCCTTGCCATAGGGACCATAGCTCATGATGACAGGGTACTTTCCCGGCTTTGTTGGGCGGAATACATCGGCTATTAGCTCAAGGCCATCGCGCGCAGGGATTCGCATGTGCCAGTCAATTCGCATTCCATCGCGGGTCTCAGTACGTGTGGGATAACTCATAAATGACCAACGCTCCTCTGAAAATCGTCATCATCGAATCTGATTCTTAATACGACGTTTTTTGTTATTTATTTACAGGCTAGTAAACACGGTCTTGGGCTAATCTTGGAGTGGTAGAAACCCTTGCTTATTAATCGATTGATTAAGAAGATGGGCTTCAGGTACAGTCGGTACAGATTATTTTCCAAGGAGACGAAGCGATGCTTTTTACCTGTTCCATTGGCTGCAATAACCCCCGTCACCGCCACAGACGCGCATCGATGCCGCTGGCAACAAAAAGTGGCGCAAGGGCGGATGCAGCGGCCCGACCCAAATCCGCAAAGGCTAAAGGGTCTGGTTCTCCCGTCATCGACATCCACTGCCACTACTTCAATCCGGCCGTTGCGGCAAAGGCGGCGGCCATTGATCCGGCCCAAAAGGAGTTCACCAATATTTTCTCGAATGATTTCACCCGTGATGTGAACGTCAAGCAGATGCGTGAACGGGGACCTATGCTCTCTGACATCCCCACCCGGCTCAAGGAAATGGACAAGATGGGAGTGGACCTGCAGGTGGTCGCGCCCGCCCCTTTTCAATACTACTACTTTGCCGAACCGGACTTCGGACTTGAACTCGCAAAAAGCGTGAATGACGGCATCGCAAAGATCGTTGCTGATCACCCAAAGCGTCTTATGGCTATGGGCACAGTGCCGCTGCAAAACAGCGACCTTGCAGTTAAGGAACTAGAGCGTGCGGTCAAAGTCCTGGGTTTCAAAGGTATCGAAATCGGCACCAATGTGAACGGCAAAGACTTGACGGACCCGAGCCTTAAGCTTGAGGCTTTTTTCGCCAAGGTACAGGAACTTGGTGTGGTGCTCTTCATGCACCCGAATGGGTTTAGCCACGGCCAACGCCTTACCGACCACTACCTCAATAACATTATTGGCAATCCCTTAGAAACCACGGTAGCCGTGAGCCATCTCATCTTTGATGGCGTAATGAAGCGCTATCCCCGATTAAAAATCATTCTTGCCCACGCAGGGGGTTATCTCGCTCACTATTGGGCGCGCATGGACCATGGCCACAAACGCCCCGACGTTCGCTCTGTAATTACAGTCAAGCCATCGAAGTACCTTGAGAAGTTTTACTTCGACACCATCACCTTTGATCCGTATATGCTGCAAAGCCTTATCCGGCGGTTTGGCGCTGATCACGTCATGCTTGGCACCGACTATCCGTACGACATGGCGGAGTTTGATCCCTTAGGACTAATCTCCGCCGTGCCGAAGCTTTCTCAAGCAGATAAGAAGCTCATCACGGGTGGAAACGCGCAGAAGCTCTTTAAGATCAAGCTCTAGAGAGCAAAGGGCGTTTGGCCCGACTGAAGCAGGGCTCGCTGATCGATACCGAATCGATCAGCGAGCCAGTCTCCTAGAATCTCCTGGCCGATGGTTGGGTTGTCATGCTGACAGTGCTCCGCCCCGGTCTCCTCCTCGCTTAAAAGCCGAAGCGTGACATCTTTACCCTTGGCCCTTCCGTAGTCGTAGACTTTTTGGGCCTGAGACACCGTAAGCACGTCGTGGCCACCATGCATGACAAGAAACGGGCAGCGCATGTGGTCTAAGTGCCCTTCCAGGGTGAAGGCTTTGGCTTTCACCATCGCGGACTTCATCGAATCACACCCGAAGACCCATTTAATGTGCTCGGCTAGTCCGTGGTCTTCAGAGGCCTCCCCCCATAGGTCGGTAATCGCCCAGATGGCTCCGTGGGCGATACAGGCCGCGAGGCGATGCTCATAGCACCCCGCCCGCGCCGCATAATAGCCCCCAAGGCTCGATCCACAGACCGCGATACGACTGGCATCTATGTCTGGCCGAGACGCAAGCCAGTCGATACACTTTCCGATAGGTACCTCTGTGTCTACTCGGTTGGGAACCTTATGCCTGCGGAGCGTACCCCCCTGTCCTGGACCATCAATCATGAGCACAGCGATTCCGCGCTGGAGCGCTCCCCTTGCCTGCATAAACCACATCTCGTCCTTAATCGAATCAAGCCCACCCATGCAGATCAGAACGGGTTGTTTCGCAGTAGGGTATGGCGAACGGACGAAATACGCGCATAGCGGCACACCGTTTTCATAGGGAATATCTACCACCTGACCAGCAGGATTTAAGTGCCCAATGAACCGATGGCTACAGGCCTCCATCTTTTCGAAGGTGGGCAGCCTGCGAGGATCGTCTGGCTTGAGATAGAACTCCGCCTGTCGGTAGTAGTCTGCCGCTCTTAAAAAACAGTTCATGGCGGTGCGTATATGGCCACGGCCCTCGGCCTCCACGCCTCGGTTCCAGTTCCTGTCGGCAATGTACTTCCATTCTTTGTGCCAGCTCTCTAGATCGCCAGGGATCATACGGCTTGCTGCCTGAAACACCTCGCTGACAGCACCACCTCCCTCCTGCGTCTCGCCGAGCCCCCGGCGAAACTGATACGCCAGCCAAGGGTGCTCCGGCCAGTGATGCCAGCCATAGGGCTCGTAATGCGGGAGCTTGTTTTCGGTGATTACCTCGATAAGGTTGTCCTGGGTCATGAAAGTCCTTAACAAAGAAAAGAGGGTTCAGGTTGTTGGCTAGCTGATAAATAAAATGCCATGCGTAAGAGGCAGGCTTTTAGGCGCGATGCTTCTAGGCGAGAAGTGCAAGTACTTTATCGGGCTGCTGAATCTGCGGACAATGCCCACAGTCGGCGATCTCGGAATAACTGGAGCCCGCAACAAGCGCATGTAACTCTTGCGACATAGCAGGAGGCGTGGTGGCATCGTCAAGCCCAGCAACCACACGCACTGGCCGCGTAATGCTCTTGGCCGCCTCACGATAGTCAAGCTGCGAAAGGGCCCGACAGGCCGCCGCAAACTGCTTTGGATTGGTCTTTGCAAGGGCCGCCTTGCGCTGGGCGACGATCTCGGGATGCGACTTCGCAAAGTCCTCGGGAAACATCCTCGAAATTGCCGTATCCAACACGGCAGCGACCCCCTTGGTCTCGACCGCCTCTGCCATTTTCAGCAAAGGGGGCTTGCGTTCTTCAGGAAAAGCCGCCCCACTATTGGCAATGGTGAGCCGCGAAACCAACTCGGGCGTCTTGCTAGTAACCCCCACCGAAACAAAGCCGCCAAAACCGTTCGAAAAGACCTCGGCTGGCTGGCCCAGATTGAGAGCTCGCAGAAAAGAAATAGTCCACAGCGCATAGTCATCAACAGACTGGCAGGATCCCACCGAGTCTCCAAACCCTGGAAACTGGAAACGGACCACGTCACGACTCTTGGCAAGCACCGGAAAGATTCCATCGTAGACGCTCCGGTCTGCCAGTAGCGTATGAAACAAGACAAGCGGGCGCTGCCCTGCTGGTCCCGCGCGCTCGTAGTCGGTTGTTCCTAAGGCATGTGTAATGGTAGGCATTCGCGTAAACCCTCCTGTGAGATGAGACTAGTGAACCACACCCGTCGGCGAACTGCTATTGGTGAATTTCTTACTTGCAAACCCAGAAATGCTGTTTATCATTTAATCACTAAGGAAATTATGCACTATGGCGTTTTCTGTTTTTGAGTCTTCGATTAAAGACCTCCATGCCGCGATACAGCGGGGCGAAACAAGCTGTGTCGCGGTGGTCCGCGAATATATCGATCGGGTTCGGGCCTTTAATGGCCCGTCGGGTCTATTGGTTACTAGCGATGGCGCACCCGTAGATCAGGTCCAAGGAACGGTCAGGGCCGGTAGACCTTTACGTTTCCCCAAGCAAACGGTCAGTGCCCGATCTGTGCTTCCATCTCTCGATGAATATCTCGGCCCCAACATCGAGTTTGGCGAGATGCGGCCGACGGCAGCAGACCCGTCGGTCGTGCAGCAGTACGGAATGATGGTTGGAGACCCAGCCAGTGGGCAGGTAAACGCGCTTTCGACCCTCAATATCCGAGGGGAACGGTCTGTCGTCTGCAGAGGCGATTTTGATCGGCACTCAGATGCGGGGCCTTTGCCCGAGGGGGCACCGGCGGTGTGCGAGATCTTTCGACGCTATCCCGATGCCCTGGAGCAGGCACAGGCCCTCGACGAGACCTACGGCCAGAATCCCGACCTCGAGAAAATGCCCTTGTACGGGGTTGTCTTTTCTTTCAAGGATGCCTTCGATACCAAGGACATGCGGTCGACAGGCGGCGCCGACGCACGGTTCGATGTCGACTTTCCCGCGCGGGACCACCAACTGGTGGAGCGGCTACGCGAGAAGGGTGCCATCATCTTCGCCAAGGCTGTGATGACCGAGTACAACGGCCGTGCCGGAGATCCTGGGGGTGCACACAGACCCCAGAAAGTACTTCCATCGGTTTCGGGCTATCAACGGTCTACCTGGGGAGGCAATCCTGCCAACCCCTATGACACCGCGCGGTCCGCATCGCTTGGATCAAGTGCTGGGTCGGCTGTATCTGTGTCAACCAACATGGTCATGGCGAGCCTTGGTGAAGAGACGCGCATGTCGACGCGCGGACCTTCAAACCACAACAGTACGGCGCTTATCCTGCCACACAAGGCCATGCTCGGTTTTGATGGCGGCGCTATCGGTGCCGACATCTACTGTGACCGAACCGGCATTATGGCTAAGACGCTCGATGACTGTGCCGTTATTCTCGATGCCTTGCGTGATGCCTCTGGGGGCTACTACGATCCGCGCGATCCCTATACAACGGTTCCGAGGAGCAGCTACCCCCCCGCGAAGGGGCTTCGGGCTTTTATTGCCAGCCCAAGCACCATGGCTGGGATTCGGGGGATGCGCATAGGTGTTATTCGAGAATCCATGCTTGACCCTGAGAATACCCTTGCCGTAAGGCCCATCATTCAGGCAGCTTCCCAAGAGATTAAACAGGTACTGGGAACCACATTGGGGCTTCACCTCGTAGAGTCTTGGCACAGACATTGGCGCGCGGATGCTGACCTAGAGCAGATGCAAACCTCGTTTACAGACGCGCTTGCCCGTCTTATTCCTGTCTTCATGCCCGACATTCTCTTCCGGCTTAACGGCAGCGGAGAACCGGTTTTTCCGGAGTTCGCCGAGGCGATTCGTCCGACCGAATTCCAGCCTGGAAAGATTTTTGGTTCAGGAGATCTGGCCCCCATCGACTATATGGTTGCCCTGTCGGATCTCAAGATTGCCCCCCCGTCGAACTTAGACCTAGCAACCGTCCAGGAGCAGGTTCTGGCCAACGCCTTTCGTCTTCATATCAGCCAGTATCTGCGGCGTAGAGCAGAAGACTGGCAGCGATGGGGCATCTCTGAAACACTCTCTGACTGGCGCCAGCTCAACGCACGCTCAAGCTTCTGGGGAGACGACCAGAGGGCAGCCTTCTTGAACTGGGAGGAGATTACCGATCCAAGAAATCCTCTCGGTGGGCGTCAGGGCGTCGACGAGCGGATCATGCTGCGTGAACTGCTTCGGCGGGTAGATATGATGGTGCTGCACGAAAATGCTCTCGAGGCTCTGGTGCGTGTGCATACTGTCCTTCCGCCTGCAAGAATTGGATACCCCGAAGAGCCGGGGCTTGCCAGGCACTATTTTTTCGAATCCTTCCATGGGCCCAACGCCGGGTTAACCGAGATTTTGGTACCAGCGGGATTTGTACGGGAGGCCTACGACGCAGATTTTTGCTTGTCCGAAGACCGCCGTTCTTACCAGGCCAAGTCAGGAACCAAGATGACCTCTCTGGCGGCTCCAGGGCTGCCCTTTTCTTTGGTGTTTCGGTCTGAGATAGGCCGCGAGGCCCAGGTATTTGCACTCGCCTCAGCCTATGAAAAGATCTCATCTCGAAGGATCCCGCCTCCGGCTTTTGGCCCCCTGTGACGATCGCTTTACTCTGCCCTATGCCTGCAGGCATTTAATCCCCCCTTTTTTTTGAGGAGACTGGCCCATGAATAATGGATGGACTAAAAAGATGGTCACGGCCAACGGCCAACAGCTGTGTGTATACGACAGCGAGACCGGATCGCGTGGAGTGATTTTACTATCGCACTCGATTCTCTCAGCTTCCAAAATGTGGGAGTCCCAGGCAGCGCTGTTACATCAAGGGGGCTACCGAATACTGGCCATGGACACCCGTGGGCATGGCGCCTCTGGCCCCACAGAGCTTGGGTTTAGCCTCAATGATCTCGGCAACGACTGCATCGGCGTGCTCGACGCCCTTGGCCACAAGCGCGCTCATTTTATCGGGCTGTCTCTTGGTGGCATGATTGGTATTGGTCTGGGTATTCATCATACGGCCCGATTTGAAAGCCTGGTGATCTGTGACACCCGTGCCGACATGCCCCAGGAAATGGCCGAGTCCTGGAACCCCCGTATTGCGCTGGCTCAGGCACAAGGATGTGCCGCAATGGCAGATGCCACGGTAGAGCGTTGGTTTGGGGTTGACTACGCGAAAGATCCCGCCAACGCCGCCGTGATGCAGGAGTTTAAGGTGCAGATCGGTGCGACGTCAGTCAATGGTTTTGTGGGCTGCGCGCAGGCAATTCAGAGGCTTGATTACGCACCCAAGGTGTCGGCAATCACCATGAAGACCAGTCTGGTCTCAGGCGAGAATGACGGTCCCTTTCCAAAGGCCCTGTCCGAGCTCGCAGGGCAACTCCCCCAGGCGCAGTACCGGTCTGTCAGCAAGGCCGGGCATCTACCCAACATTCAAAACCCGGCGGAGTTCAATCAGATACTGCGAGACCACTTCGGCCTGTAGTCAGGCGCCTGGCGCATACGGCGTATACCCCAGCGAATAAAAAAAACCCCCTGCCATCGTTTTCGGCGGCAGGGGCCAGAGCCAGGCTTACGGAAAAAGCCGGGACTGTTTAGAGCTTAATCTGAATATCCTCCAGCAATGGATCTATCGTGCGGGCAATCTCGTTCTCAATAAGGTGCCCACACCCCGGACAGAAGAACTGCCGAAAGCTGGGCTCTTCATCTACATAGCGCTTCCAGTCGCCAATATTGGGGTTCGCGGCGGTAATCGGCGCATCATGGCGCGCGCAGCCATGCTTGTAGTTTTCCTTTGCGGAACCAAGGTCGGTATGACAGTGCCTACAAGACCAGCGCAGCCCTGTTTTATTGGTTTTTCCGGCTTCAGGGTACTGTAGTGTCAGGTTTTCTGTGATCTCCTTAAACACCTTACCCGTAAGCTTCTGGGGTACCGATCCAGACTTTCCATTTACTGGATAGCGCTTCCGTCTTGCAAAGACTTCTGCACGCAAGGCCTGTGTAGCGGGGTCGTCGACAGTTCCATTGGGCTTAAGCACAACGCCGTAGATATCGCGTGCAGCAGCCAACGAAACCGCACGATGGTCGTTGACATCTTCGGCAACCCTTTGTGGATCCCGGGCAAGGGGGTCTCCATAGCCACCGCCTCCGGTCCAGACAACCGAATAGACATCGGAGGGATCTTGCTGAAAGTTTTGCTGGCGCAGTTCCAGCGTAACCCCCCGACCCGGCACTTCAGAAATGTCCGAGGGCAGGTTAGAGGCCTTAAGCCGCTTAAGAATATCGGTGTCTTTTTTGAACTTGTAGATATTCACCGTGGCAGGGTAGCCCCCCATCATTCCGGTAGAGGTTGGCACCGCATTACCAGAGGATAAGGTGTCGTGCGTGATGGTAGGCGTGTTGTGCGGCACAAAACAGGTTTCCGCTGACATACCGCCTCGGTTCAGGCCCGCACCACCCGAGTCGACAAGTTCTTTGCGATACAGAAAAAGCACCGGAAAAGTCTGCTCGGTATGCTCAATGTTGGGCAGCTTACAAATGGGCGTGCGCGACTGCCCCCCGGTTGAGATTCCATCGCCAGTGGAGAAGGCACCAATCGCTCCCCCAATGGGATCGACTAGGATGTACCCAAAATTTTCACCCCATTGGTCTTTGCCACGAAATATAGTGGCAGGCCACTGACTGGTGCCCCCAATGCACATAATATCTTTGCGCATCTGGTCATCGGCATAGATCATCTTTGCCAGCACGTTATAGGCAGGATACAAAGAGATCTCCATGGCCTGCACCGGCGCGGTCGATACGGATGCAGGAAAATTTGCGCAGTTCATGGTGCCTGGGGTGGGGTCAAACTTGACATGCCGAAGGGCCCCGCCAATTGCAAAATACTGGTCCCAGCAGAGCAGCTGATTAAGCGCCACCATGATGGAGCCCCGCCACCCAGAAAACGTGGCATTCATTGCGCCTTCCTGGTCTGCGGTGCCGTCGTTCTCAAAGATAAGCGTATTGCCTGCCTTGCGAAGCGTGAGCTGGACCTGGTGGCTTCGTCGGTCGCCCGGGCGCGAGCACTCTACGTAGGTGCGGTCACGCCAGACACCATCGGGAAGACGCGACATCTTGTCTAAGAAGGCTGCCTCGCTGTCATTGAGGATTTTGCGCATAACCGCCTTTACGGTATCGCCGCCGTATTTACGCAGAAGGCTCTCGATACGTTCTTTGGCCGTGGTGTTTCCGGCAAGCTGTGCCCGAAAGTCGAGGGCCACAGACGCGGGCTTACGAGAGGAGCGCAGGTACAGGTCTTCGATATCTTTACGGATCTCGCCGCCTTCCACAATTTTTACTGGCGGAATAAGGATGCCCTCTTCGAAGGCATCCTTCGCAGACATGCAGAAGCTCGAGGGCGTGATGCCTCCGATATCGTATTGGTGCAGGCAGTTGGTAACCCAGCAGAAGAGCTCACCCTCGTGAAACACCGGACAGATCAGCATCACGTCTTGCTGGTGGGCTGCGCCCACCCAGGGGTCATTGGCCAGAAACATATCGCCATCTTTAATGCCAGGGTTCTCTGATCGGTTCTCAAGAATCCACTTCACCTGGGTATCGGTGACCCCGGACATGTACTGCATATAAGGCCCGAAATACACAAACTCACCGTCTTCGGTAAGGATGGACGGGTTGAGGTCGAGCGCATACATAGCCACTGGGGAGCCTGAGAGGCGCTGAATTGTTGCGCCGTGCTCCTCGTTGACATTCCACAGGCTATGGCGAATTACCTCGTAGGTGATTGGATCGAGCTTCTTGCTCGACTTGGTATGCAGTTTGAGCTTCTTGGAGATCCGAAGCTTTTCAGGCGGCACATAGCCCATCTCCCGACCATTAAATGCAACACCCTTCATTTCACTGACTTTAAGCATGACTATCTCCCGAGCTTCAGTTCAAAGTTTCCGTAGGCATCCACGAGCAGCTTCTGCTGGGGATGGACAACAATGGTAGTGTGGCTAGTTTCTACAATGGCAGGACCAGCAACAGTATTGCCATAATCAAGCAGCTCGCCGTTATAAACTTGTGTAATCATCTGCTTGCCAAGGTCCGTCCAATAGACCTTCCGCTTTCCGGTCTTGGCCTTCTCCTTAATGGCTGCCGCGCTTCGCTTAGCCATTGGCAGGGTGACCGTGCGCGAGGCACCCATGGCACGCAGGCGGAAGGTCACCATCTCGAGTCGAGAGTCACGGTACGAAGACCCCCGGCCATAAATGGCCTCATAGCGACCATAGAACCGCTCGATTAATGCAGCAAGGTCTTTGTCGGCGAGCTTCATACCGGCCTTCACCGCGTCATCGGACAGAGGCACTTCCACCTCATTAATCTGGCCCCGGTGCCGCATATCCACCGAGAACTGAAACCGGCGGCCCGAGGCGGGAATACCGTCGGCGCCCATCTGCTTGCTGGCAGCAGCGTAGAGCTCTGCCAGCACGGCATTGACCTGCTTGATCTGAAATGGTGAAGATAGGATCTCAACCCGCTCGTGAATATGCAACAGGCTTGCGGTTGCCGCACCAAAGGCACACCAGGTTGAGGCAACACGGTTCAGGGGAACCAGAACCTTCTGGGCGCCCAGTTCACGGGCAAAAATACCCGCATGCACCGGGCCTGCACCTCCGAAGGCGAAAAGCGAAAAGTCGCGCGGGTCTAAGCCTTTTTCGACCGTAGTCTTGCGAATGATATCGGCCATCTTAAACTCGGCGATCTTTGCGATTCCCGCCGCAGTCTCGTACAGACTCAGACCGAGCTGGTCGGCAACCCGCTGTACCGCGGCGACAGACTTCCCCTTATCGAGAACAATCTTTCCGCCCAGAAAATTATCGGGGTCAATATAGCCAAGCACGAGATCAGCATCGGTCACTGTAGGCGTCTCGTTACCTTTGCCATAGCATGCAGGCCCTGGATTGGCACCCGCGGACTCTGGACCGACCCGTAGCGTCTTTGTAAGACGATCGACCACTGCCAAAGACCCGCCACCCGAGCCGATCGCCTGGATATCCACCTTAGGAATAAAGTACTCATACTGGGCCACATTAGCCATGAAGCTGAACGAGGGCTGGCCAGCATGAATAATTCCCACGTCAAACGAAGTGCCCCCCATGTCGGTGGTAATCACGTTGTCGATGTTCAGTATGCGCCCCAAGAACTGCGACCCGGTGACGCCAGATACGGGGCCAGAGTCGAGCGTAAGCAGTGGGGCTTCGATTGCCCTCTCTACTGAAATAGAGCCGCCACCGCACTGCGTAATCTGTAGCGGCTTGGTATAGCCCGCCGACTTCAGTCGCAGGTCGAGCTTTTTCAGATAGTCCGAGGTCACTGGGCCAATGTAGGCGTTTAGTGCCGTTGCAGTCATACGCTCATACTCCCCCCACTTAGGCGCCAGATCGACCGAGCACGAAACAAACATGTCGGGGGCCCGCTTGAGAATGCGTTCCTTAATGTAACGCTCGTGGGCAGGCGTCTTAAATGACCACAAGAGACAGACCGCGATAGCCTCAACGCCTTGGTCTAATAACTCGGTAATTGCTTGCTCTACATCGTCCTTGTTGATGGGGACGATCACTTCCCCCATGCAGTCGACCCGCTCTGAGACGCCACGCACCCACTTCTTTGGCACGATAGGAACCGGCTTCTGGCTCTCAGGGAAGTGCACTACCTGGTTGAGGTTCCGCGAGGTAACACCCCGCGAGCCACGCATGATATGAATGGCATCCTCATGGCCTTTGGTAGTAATCAGGCCGACCTTGGCCCCCCTGCGCTGAATCAAGGCGTTGGTACCCACCGTTGTGCCATGAGTCAGGACGGATATCTTCTGGCAGAAATCCTTAAAGACAAGCCCAAGCTCTGCACTTGCAAGTTCCATGGCCGACACCATGCCATCGGCAAAGTGCGGCGGGGTCGAGGGTGACTTTGTTGTCACCACCGATCCTTTCTCTGTGATCACGACACAATCGGTGAAGGTGCCTCCAATATCGACGCCAACATGCAATCCCGTCATAGGTTTCCCTTTATAAAAATAGATAGGTTTGATTTAAAGCAGTTTCATACAGAATGGACTCGGAACGGGGCTTCAATGCAGGATTCCCTCATCTTTGCGCACCACACCCTCAAGCTCTACAGCGGTATCTCGGATAAGGTTCTCGGGGTCTGAGTAATAAGCCTGCCAGTGCGATCCATCTTCTAACAGAGGACTGATAACGACGGGGGCCCCCATCTGCCTCGCATGGTTTACCGCCATACGGCCAACTTGCATACGCGCCTCGGAGAAGGCCGTGAGCGCCTTCGGAATATCCCCCATGGCTGCGTCGCGCAGGGTCTTGGCGAGACACAGGGCATCTCCTGCTGCCTTCGTAACGCCCTGTCCAACATGGGGCCGGGCTACAAAGGCTGCATCACCAATAAAGGCAACACGGCCCGTGGCCATCGTCTCCACTTCGCTATCGAATATCGGCTGCAGAATGATGGAATCAGACTTCTCCAGATGTTCCGCCCAAGAGGCATGGAAAAGCGCGACCGCATTGGTACGCATTTTGTCGATATGGGAATGTCGAATTTTATGGGGAGGTATTCCCTCGCTATGCCAGACCCCCTGTTCATCGGTAAGAAGATCTCGGAGCTGGTCTTCTGGGGTGCGCCGATACCAGACCATATTCACCAGAATCTGATCCGCTCGCTGAGGACCTGCGATCGGGTAGGCAAGAATCTGCTCTCCGGGAAGCTGGGAGAAGAGAAAGGTATCCCCCATAAGCCGCCGCGTGTTGTCCGAGAGCACCGACAGGTCGCAGACGGCCCTCCAGGCAACATATCCAGCATAGACCTGGCGAAACGGGACCTGAAGCTGACGCCTAAGAGACGACTTCAGGCCATCGGCGGCCACTACTAGGTCGGCAGTCAGAGACTCGCCGCTCGCAAAGGTAACCCGCGCTAATGCCTCAGAAGTACCGGGCTGCACTTCTACAACCTCTTCATCCAAATGGTAGTGCGGATCAGGCAAGGCCTCTTTCAGATAGCCTAAAAGACGTGACCAAGAAGTAAGAACCTGCTCGAAATCGCAGTAGGCGAAAGGGTCTCCGGCTTTGGATATAGCTAGTCGCTTATGAATCCCCACACCCAGAGCATCATCGACCTGAGCACCGGCTGCCTGCAGGGCGTACAAAAGGCCGTCGTGGGTAACTATTCCTGCACCACGACCGGATAGCGCAGCCTTTGACCGCTCAAAGACATCCACATGCCAGCCACTGCGATGAAGCAGATTCGCAGCAAATAGTCCAGCCATGGAACCTCCAACCACGATTGCTCTTTTCATTATGACTTTCTAACTTACAGTCAGTTCTTCCACGGGAGATCGAGGTAGCCTGGAATCTTCATGGAATCATGTTTTATTGGGCAGTCCGGTCTAACATCTTTAAATCCGGTAGTCTTCCTCGGTTTTACCAAAAAGTGGAAGATGCGGTGGCGCTATTTATTGCTGGAGCCAAATCGTCTATTCGGTAATCCTGGAAAGTGCATCAACCGACAAAAACTGACTGTTGCAAAACAGCAAAGAGTCGGCATCACAACCCCGGTACTGGCGCACAGACGCAATCACCAGAAAATGGTCGCCGGCCTCGATAAATTTGTCGGTTACACAGTCAAAAACGACACAGCTCTCTGATAGCTCAGGCGAACGTGATGGGTCGGTGGTGGGCTTAAGAGACACACCCTCAAACTTATCGGGCTTTGGGGTTGCAAAGTGTCGCGCGAGCTCAGACTGCCCTGCGTGCAGCACATGAATAAGATGCGCGCGGCCAACGGTGAAGGCGCTGATACTTGGCGATTTTACCGAGATAGACCAGAGTACCAGCGGAGGCGTTAGAGACAGCGAGTTAAAGCTGCTTACGGTAAGACCAACAGCAGCGTCAGAATCTGGATCTCTGCCCGTAATAATGGTAACCCCAGTGGGGAATCGTCCCAGCGCGGCTCGAAAGGCTTTTGTATCAGAGGGATTCGCCATAGAGTCGGAATACTTCATGTCGAAGACTTTCTGGTCTTGGAGGCCTTAGCCGTGCCCGCGGGACTTCTCTTGCCGTCGGTCTTGCCAGATTTTTCGGTGGCGACCTTTCCAGCAAGCCTTTCGAGCACCTCAAAGACCGCTGCGGTATCGTCGGCCTCAAGGCCCTGAGACATGGCGGCGGCATATATGGGAAGGCTCGCCTGAAAGAGCGGCGCCGGTATATCAAGAGACTGTAAAACGGTCTGGATAATCGTCATGTCCTTCTTCCATATTCCCACCTTCATGGCGGCGGGCTGCCAGTTATGACGCACCATTGAAGGACCTCGGATCTGCAGCATGCGCGAAGACCCGGCCCCATCGGCCAGGACATCAACAATCGTGGACATATCGAGCCCAAGCTCACGGGCAAACAAAAGCGCCTCGGCGGTGGAGATGTTGTGAATTGCAACCAGAAGGTTTGCCACCCATTTAGTCTTAATCCCGCTGCCGAATTCACCTACGTTGAACTGGGTCTTTGAGAAGCCCTTAAATACCGGCATAAATGCCCTGATACCCGTGGCTGAGCCGCTGGCGAACACGGTTAGGTCTCGGTTCTGAGCCTGGGCACCCGTTCCCGAAAGCGGACAGTCGAGCATCTCAATATTGCCTTTGGCAAAGATATCCCGGGCATAAACCTTGTCTTCCAGGCTCAGGGTGCTTGTCTCTGCAACGATGGCAGCTGGACCCTTCGACTTTTGTTTCCCCGCAGAGACCGCTGCTATGAGCTCTTCGGCGACAGCAAAGAGCGACTTTGCCGACGGCAACGAGGTAATAAGAAGCCGACTATGGGCCAGTACCTCTGCGTTGATGCCCGTGACCACAGAAATCTTGGAGGCCATGAGTTTGCGCTGGCTAGCCCGTGGGTCACTGCCCATGACTGAAAATCCAGCCTTTTGAAGGTTTGAGGCTATGGCAGACCCCATAATACCCAGACCCACGACGCCGACGGTTGATTTGTTGCGCTGCATTAGAATATGCCTTCTGTCTAAGGGAAATCTGTTATTGATCTTTAGATCAACAGAGAATACGATGGTTTTTAGTTGTTGTATATCGGGATTTCGTTAGGTTGGTAAGTCTCACGCCCAAAAATCTTGTACAGGAGCGGTAAACAATGAAGCTTGGAACTTTCATGATGCCTCTGCATCCCCCCACTCGAAAGCCTTTTGAGACCCTTGCAGAGGATCGGGAGGCGATCATCCTCGCCGACGAACTGGGCTATTCAGAGGCCTATGTCGGCGAACATGTCACCGACCTAGCCGAAAACGTAACGTCCTGCCTAATGTTTCTTAGTAGTCTAGCCTTTAGTACCAAGCAGATCATGCTTGGTAGCGGCACGATCAACGTACCAAACAGCCACCCTGCGGCAATTGCGGCCCAGGTAGCCATGCTCGACCATATGCTCAAAGGGCGATTCATTATGGGCATCAGCCCTGGCGGGCTGAAGTCTGACATGGAGGTCTTTGGCAACCTCGATGTCGAGAACCGGCTTGAGATGTTCGTCGAGGGCATAAACACGGTTCTAAAGATCTGGGAGTCTGAGGCGCCGTATAACATCGAAGGTAAGTATTTCAAGGTAACCACCGCAAGGACGATGATTCCAGAGATTGGTCAAGGGATCATCCTGCGCCCATATCAGAAGCCGCACCCCCTTATCGTAGTTACCGCTGTGGCCCCTTTCTCTAAGGGTGTTGCCAGTGCAGCCGCGCGCGGGTGGGAGCCCATATCGGCCAACTTCTTACTATCTGACTGGGTAAAGTCTCATTGGCCCAGCTATGTGCAAGGGTGTGCCGAGGGCGGTCGCCCCGCGGATCCCGCGAATTGGCGCGTGGCGCGTAGTATTTTTGTTACCGAAAGCGATGACAAGCTTGCCCAACGCTATGGGCATTCCTCTGACGGCCCCTATCACTTCTACTTCAAGCAACTTATTCGTAAGCTCGTAGGGTTTGGTGGGCGGTCTAACCTGTTTAAGCGGGACCAGAACGAGCCTGATGAGGCAATCACACCCGACCGTATGACCAAAGAGCTGGTTTTCGCGGGTTCGGTCAACAGTGTTGTTGACCAGATTCTGGCCTTTCGCGAACAGGTCGGTGACTTCGGTACGCTGCTTTATCCGTGCCACGATTGGCAAGACCCAGTGCTCGGCAAGAAGTCGATGCAACTGATGGCAGAACAGGTTATGCCACGCGTCAATGCCGCAATTGCCAAAGAGAAGAAGGCACCGGTTGCTGTCGCAGCTTAATTTGACTGTTTTCTCACCTCAAATTGGGGCCCTCGCCTGCGCGCGGGGGCCCTGTTTTTTTATTCCGACAGACGCTTTTACTGGCCGATAAACCAGCGATAGATCTCTTCTCCGGTCATGATCTCGGCATCTTTCTCTTGCATCACTAGGTCTAAGAACTTTTCGAACGCAGCGATACGGTGAGGAACACCCGTGAGGTAAGGGTGTACGCTGATTGCCATAACACGGGTAGATGTCTGGCTGTCCTTTACCATGCGCTCGAGTTGGAGTACCCCGCGCTTGTAGAACTCATCAGAACTGTGGTTCTGGAGGGCAAATACCGGAATGTCGTTAAGCTCAACCGTATATGGTACCGAGACCATCTTTTGGGGCTCTGCCTCTATCCAACACGGTTGGTCGTCAATGACCCAGTCGGCCAGATACCGAATGCCGTTGGCAGAGAGATAGTCGAGGGTCGTATCGGTTTCGGTGAGACCCGGACTCTCCCAGCCCACCGGCCCTTTACCGGTAATCTCTTTGATTGCAGTAACGGTCTTTTCAATTTCGCGGTACTGGTCTTCGAGCCGGTGCATAGGGCCCTGAAGATAGCCGTGGCCCATGAACTCCCAGTTTTCTTTATGTGCAGCCTCGGCAATGGGGCGATAGCTAGAACAGACGATGCCATTGACAGCCATGGTCGGACGAATGCCACGCTGCTTCAGGGCGTCGAATATGCGCCAAAAGCCTACCCGCATGCCGTATTCATGCCAGGACCAGTTGGCCAGGTCGGGTAGCAGCGTCTGGCCCATAGGAGGCGGCAATACGGTGCGTGGCATAGCCCCTGCGATAGTCCAGTGCTCCACGTTAACGATTACCCAGACCGCCAGCTTTTTTCCACTGGGAAGTCTTAAAGCGGGTCTACCCACAATAGGGCTGTAGGGCGCCCTATCGCTTAACAGCGCATATTTTTTGGTCATGCGGTCTCCTTGGGAAATCCAGCCTTCTGAGGCCATAGGTTAGAAAAGGGAAATATCTCGGTGCGGCCATAGATGCCAGCCTGGGTAAAGGGCTCTTGGGACAACCAGTTGCGCGCATGCGCGACAGAAGGAAAGTCGATGACTAGAAGGCTACCGATCATGGACTGGCCATCGTCTGCATGCAACGGGCCCGCAAATGCAATCTGCTGGGCTACCTGCCCGAGGTAGAGCTTATGGGCGGGGCGGTGCTGTTGGCGAAGAACCTTGGAATCAGGCTTATCTAATAGGATAAAGGCGAAAAGCATTCAACGATCTCGTAATTAGGTTGTGAGACAAGATAGCAGGCCAGATTGACAGGAAGTAAAGTTAATTTTTTTTGAAACAGTATGCTAAAAATGAGCGACTGATCATTGGTGAAATCGCGTAGGAAGCGCAAGTGGAGAGCCCACTTACACACGCTCTCAGCCATCTCAGCTCTCCGCCAAACGGCAGCAAAATATGTACTAAAATGTTGCGAAATCGCCGGTGTAGCTCAGACGGTAGAGCAGCGCATTCGTAATGCGAAGGTCGAGGGTTCGATTCCTTTCACCGGCACCATCAGCCTGTCCGGTCATGTCTTATGAATACTCATCAAGCAGTGACCCCATTACAATTTTAGCGGCTTCAAGCGAGGTGAATTTTTGAAGGTTCTGGCTGGGCTTGCAATTCTTGCAGATTTGACTAAGCTTCGCCTTAGATCGCCCTTTTAGAAAAATAATGAACGATTCTGCCTTTCGTATTGCATCCATTAGCGACAATGGATTAGATGGCAATTCCGCGATTCACCAGTTAGGCCACCAGTCATGGACAGCCGCAAACCTCTGTATTCCCAGCTTTCATGGCGACCTAAGATATTTCACCACCCGCTGGGATGCGCTGTGCCCCTATGTCGAGGTGAGCCTCGAGATGCTCGACATGGCAGCGCGGCCGCTGCTGATTTACGCCCTGCCCCCCGAGTGTGACTGGGGCCATCCTATTAAAGATGCATACGGGCTGGTGGATGTTCGCGACCCGCTCTACTGGACATTGCCCAAGCGTGCCAAGAAATTTAAAGAGTTGCGCCAGAAACACAGCCAGTTCATTCATAGTATTGACCTGGTTCCAGGAAGTAGCCTCAGCGAAGCCGACTTGTACCGCTGGGGGTCGGAGCACTTCTCGCGTTTTGAAATCAACCCCTCGGAGATTTCCGGATTCGTTGACTATGTCTCCCATCTGGATGTCTTGGTGATTCGCGTAGACGATATTAATGGTTCCAACGTTCTCACAGATGTATCTATTCTCTTGCCGGAGCGTGGTCAGGTCTACGGCAGTTTTTGTCAATGGAACCCCGCCTATAGAGCCTCATCGCCTGGCCTGTATGCCTGCCTTCTTGCCGCACAATGGGCCCGAGACAACGGCTACGAGGTCTACAATTTAGGGCCAGTAGGCGCGTTTCCCTATAAAAGGCTGTTTGTTAATCGGGTTGAGCCCATCTTTTCGCTCGCTCTTTGTCCAGCAGACCACCCCTTAGCGCAAGATAAAACATCACCGCTTTTCAGCGATTTTCGTATGACTGATTGGAACAAACTGCGGCGGGGTCGTCGCTATTCGTGGCGAGCTGAAAAGTATCTTTTCGCTTAGCAGGCGATGCCTAGCACCAGAAAGTCTGACGCAACCGAACGCAGTGCGCGTAGAGGGGTGATTCGCTTACTGGAAAAAGAACTGTTCTGTGAGCTAAGGCCATCAAAGATCCATGGCATCGGCGTATTTGCAATTCGCGCAATACCCAAGGGAATAGATCCTTTGGTAAGTCGATTTAAATCGCCCGAGGTACTCGTTTCCCACCGATCGGTGAAAAAGCTCCCCTCCGCGGTGCTAAAGCTGCTACAGGTTTTCTGCTTTCATGACAAAAAGGGCTACCTTCTGCCAAGTAAGGGGCTTAATGTCGTTAGCATGGCCGTCTACCTTAACCATAGCAAGAACCCAAACCTGAGAATGCTAAAGAATGGGCAGTTTAAGGCGCTGTGCAACATCAAGAAGAACACCGAACTGACCATGGACTATGACGACAGTTTTGGAGAGGAGCATAGGTTTTAGGGGCCAGCCCAGGAAATTTTTTGAGGTGTGCTTAACGCCGGTCCAGTAAATCGTCTGGTATCGGTAGAGGCAGCAAGTCGAAATAGTCTGCGTCCAGGGAAAAGTTCTGTTTCAGATAGCCAAAATTGGTCTTTTCTAGTGTCTTCAACCGCGAGAGCACGGAGAGAAAATGACTGCGGGCTGCACTACCCGGCGTATCGAGTTGACTGCGATACACCTGAAAAAGAGGACAGTCGGAATCGAAAAAAAAGTGCCTTGTATCTGGATCATAAGACAACGGGTACTGGCTACAGGCAAATGGCTTTTCAGCCTCCTTCACGCAGCCGGTGTTCGAGAGAAAGCGGCAATTTTTTTTGATCTCAAGAGACTTTATGCTGATTCGCTCGGCTGGCAAGAGAGGAATCCGCAGGGGTGGGTAGCCCTCTTCAACATGGCAACACTTGCGACAGACAGCACAGTAGTCAAAAAGAGCATCTGGCGTAGCGTGAGATGATGCGGTCATGTTGGCCTATTTCTGCAGATTCCCTGAAACCCCACATGCGACAGGCATGAGGGGCTAGGCTCCGAAAACTCGACCAATGCCTAGGCGGTTGCGGGCTGTGCACCTAGAACCTGCAAGGCGTGCCGGGCAAGACCAGAGCCCGCCTCTGAGTACATATTAAACGATGTGATACCGAATTCGGCGAGTTCAGCGACATCATCTTGAAACTGGGCAATCGCAACAACCGAGCATTTGATACCGACATTACGAATCTGATGCGCAGCCACCAGGTTACTGTGGTGGCTCGGCATAGCCAGAACGATGAGTTCGATAGTGTTCCCGATACGAATCTTGGCCCAGAAGTCGGTATCGGTGGCATCACCCACCACTACATTGCGGCCTCGGGCGCGCTGCTCATCGGCTTTGATGGTGTTGTGTTCGATACCGATAATCGCGTCTCCATAGACCTTCGAAAGCTCGTCGTAGGCTCCCCCTCCCACACGGCCCATACCAAGAATCAAGACCCGCGCGGTACCCGTTTCGATAAGCCGATCGCTAGGGTGTGCCCGGGCGGACTGGAACCTGTCCCAAAAGCCCTTGAACCCTTGGTATGCCTTTTCGGAACCTGCGCAAAATGGGGAGGCCACCGCGAAACTAAGGCTGACCGCGATCGCCACCACAAGCAACCAGTCAACGGGTAGCCAGCCCTGGTTTACTCCGAGTGCGGCAACAATAAGTCCAAACTCAGAGAAGTTGGCAAGACTAAGTGAAGTAAAAAGCGAGGTGCGCGCACGCAGCCCAAACCGAATAACGATGAGGTAGTACAGAAATGTCTTAATGGGAAGCAGCAGGCAGAGCAGCAAAGCGGTAATGATGACCTCTATAGACGGCAGCCCCTGCATACCCACCGACAGAAAAAAGCCGACCAGCATAAGCTCTTTGAAGTTCAATAAGGACTTTGCAAGTTCGCTGGACTTAGGATGGTTTGCGATAACCACCCCAAGAATAAGAGCACCGAGGTCGCCCTTAAGCCCTACGGCATAAAAGTACTCATAACCGGCGGCGAGGGCGAAGAACAATCCGCTGAGCACCAGCATTTCCCCGTGACCAGCCGAATCCAGAAGCTTGTAGAGTAACTGACGCACCTGCGGCAGGAGCAACAACAAGACAGACAAGGCCCAGAGCGAGGGATATTTACCTTCGCTTACCGCAAGGAATACCACGGCAAACACGTCTTGCATTACTAGAATGCCGATTGCCACCTTGCCATAAAAGGCAGTCATGTCGCCTTTATCCTCCAGCACCTTGACGGCGAACACCGTGCTGGAAAAGGACAAGGCAAACCCCAGAATGACCATGGCCATAAGGGAGATATCGAAAAGCGGAAGGGGCGTGAGCTTTTGGCCAAGCCAGAGCACTGCGGTGAAAAACAGGGTAGAGGAAAGAATGTGGGCAAGCGAGGTGCCCCAGATCTCGGCCTTAGCAAGGGCCCTGAGATCGAGCTTCAAGCCAATGGTAAAGAGCAGCAGCGTAACGCCAAGGTCTGCAACAAGCTGCAGTCCGGAAGGGGGTGCAAAGCCAGCAATGTTGTATGCGAAGCCGGCCACTAAGAATCCCACCATCGGGGGAAGACCAATCCGGCTTAATAGCAGCCCGAATACAAAGGCAAAACCTACTAAGGTTACGAGCATACGCGACCTCAAAAAAAGTGTTTACCCACAATGGGAAATAACGCGCTACTTATGCTATCCGAAATCTATCGAAATGCAAATCGGCAGACCAAGGGCGAAAGAGCAGCAAGCGGCAATATTCCCCAGCTAGCTGGCCTTCATGGTCGCATCCCAGATCAGCTTAAGTCCGGTAGAAAAAAGAAGCAGATAGCTCGTCTGGTAGAAGACCTTTTCCGATACCCGCTTATGCAGCCAGACGCCCAGCCAGATGCCAACGGGAACCAGCGGCGCAAAGACTAGGGAAAGCTCGAGATTGGTCTGATTGAGTTGGCCAAGGAAGTAATACGGAACCAGCTTGGTGTAATTAACGAACAGGAAATACAGGGCAGAGCAGGCAACCACCGAGGTTCGATCTATCTGGCGGCTTAGTATGTAGACCGAAAACGGTGGGCCGCCCGCATGGGCGATGGTACTGGTAAATCCTGAGAGAGAACCCCAGAAGGCCCCGCCCAGAGATCCCATGGCCTGCTTGCTTCTGTTGAGCAAGGTGACGAGTCTATCGACAAGAGAGAGCCACTTATTGAGCACAAACACCACCGCAATGGTGCCAACGATCAGCTTCAGCTGCTGGGGGGACAGGCTATGGAACATGAGGCTGCCAACGCCTATTCCCACCAAAGCCCCCAGTAGGACTGGCCGAAGAATCGCCCAAGACCATTTGCCCCAGTAGGCACGAACGCCAAGAACATCCATGGCACACAAGATGGGCAGCATGACCCCAGCGGCCACCGCTGGGCTGATCCAAAGGGACATGATTGGCACTGCAAGCCCCCCAGCGGCGCCGCCAAACCCTCCTTTAATAATGCCCGTGATAAGCACGGCAAAGCTTGCGCCGATGAAGAAACCTACAGGGTATTCGGAGAGGGACACGCGCTGACTATAACAGTTCAGTCGATTAGCCCCTCCTCACATGGCCGCAGGGCAGCCAAGGGATCAGCCGGGCGTAGTGGTCAATTGATTATTAAGGCTCTTGCAGAAAGAGGGCAGGGTCAACCAGCGCGGTGTTTAATGCAACGCTCCAGTGAAGATGGGGCCCGGTAACCCGACCGGTGGCACCCACCCGCCCGAGAAGCTGTCCTGTTTGGAGCTGATCGCCCTCGGCTACGTCGATGGTGTCGAGGTGACAGAACATCGATATCAATCCCCGGCCATGGTCGAGAAAGACCGACTTGCCATTGAAAAAATAATCGCCCGTATTCACGACAAGGCCTGGGGCCGGAGCACGAACCGGGGTACCCACGGGCGCGGCAATATCCATACCCGAATGGGGATTGCGCGGCTGGTTGTTGAAAAAACGCCGCGAACCAAAGGAGCTTGTGCGTACGCCTGGGACAGGCGAGACAAAAAGGAAGGTATTCGGTAGTTCAGGGCTAAAGACAGAAAACGCCTCCCGAATTCTGACCTGTTCCGCCCTGACTCGACTGAGGTCTCGCTCGGAAAGGTCAACATGCTTAGGCGCGACGGTAAGGTACTGGGTGACATAGTCTTTGCCGGTAACCTGAAAAGGAAGCGCCAATGGTGCGCCAGTAGTTGAACGAAGCTCGGCCTGGGTCTGGCCAAGGGGCTGACTCAAGGGAATGCCCACCAGCGCAACCCAGCCGCCGGCATGCTGCACCGTGAGCACAGGGTTACCCTGGAAACGCACCTCAGGCATTGGAGCCTGTGGGCCAACCATGGGTAGAGGCAGAACAGCCACACCGCCGGGAACCAGCGCAGCCCGGGGTAGAGATCGCTCTACGGCCGACATGGCCGGAGCGTTTGGGGTTGGCGCAGAGGCTCCGGCCTTACGAGGCATCAGCCAGGCGCCGGCATAAACCCCGCCAATACTGCATAAGCCAAGGGCTAGAAAATCTCGTCTTTGTCTAACGCGGTGCAAGTGACGCCCCCCTTTCGATGGAATCAATATATCGGCCTGCACATCCCGCGAGCCAGACCAGTAGGGTGGCGGCCAGAAGCTTAAGGCTGGCCAGTGGCACCCTCATGACAAGCGCAGGGTAGAAAGCTTGCCCATTAAAGATATGTGCAACGGGGTTCCTCACCAGAACCCCAGTTTCTCCGCCTGACGGAGTGCCTTGACCTTTTCGTAATGAGGGCTACCTGGATCTACAGGCTCCCAGTCAGACTCTTTTTCATCGCGCAGAACCACCTCTCCGCCCCCCATTGGGTCGCTGCAGGCAATCTTACGAACCACCTTGCGGCGCATCGCGCGCAGGTCAAAGACAGCATAGACACGAACAGACCGGTAGCTCAAGCCCTTAGAGGTGGTCTTCGGTTCCGCAAAGTCTTGTAGTTCCTCGACCGCTACCTGATCGGCAGACTGCTGTTGGATGGATTCGAAGTCCAGGAACTCAGAAACATCGTCCGACTGGTTCAGTTCAAAGATCATGCAACATTCCTATTTTGGGTTTGTGGGCTAGTGACAAAGTTGGTTGGCAAGGTCAATAAAGTCACAGGCATGAATGTCAAACCGGGGTTCCCTTGCAAGGTCCACCGTTTTGTCTGGCCCAAATTCTAAGGGTCTCTCAACAAATGCGGTTTTGCAGCCCAAGGCGAGGGCCGCATCCAGGTCATCTTTATGGGCAGCAACCAGCATCATTTCTGAGGGCCTTACTCCGAAAAGGTCACAGACCCCAAGATAGGTCTGAGGGTCCGGCTTGTAGTGGCGAAATACCTCTGCAGAAAGGATGCAGTCCCAGGGAAGGCCTGCCCGCTTGGCCATCTCGGTAAGCAGAGACATATTGCCATTAGACAAGGTCACTATGGTGTACTGGGCTTTCAGGCGAGTGAGGCCCTGCACCGCATCGGGCCAGGGGCTTAGCCGGTGCCAGATAAGGTTCAGGTCGTGCCGCGCCGTCTCTTCGAGCGAAATGCGATATCGCGCCAGGAGGTCGTCCAGAATCATTCGATGAAGGTCATCGATGCGTGTCCAGCCAAGTTCGCCAGACCGTACCCGGGCCATTGCAGGCTGGTAGCCTGCGCGCCAGTCAAGGGCAAACTGGCCGGGATCTAGATCAAGGCGAAGCCGCTTAACCTCATGCACGATCGAGCCATACCAGTCCACCACCGTGCCAAATACATCAAAGGCAAGAATCTTCATAACAGCCCCCACGAGGCATCTGCTCGCTGACTATTATTCCCCAGAAACGCCCGAATAAACTTGAGAGGTGTTTGCTACCTGACAGGTTGCGCCGGGGGTCTCTCGTTGTGCGGAAAAGATCAGGTATCTCGAGCGCTTCCTCATCGAAGCGGTTTTTTTGGTCATGGGTCTAACGGGGTACAAGAGTCACCCCGCGTTCGATAAGTTTCTGACGCAGCTCGGGAAGCACCCGGGCCACCGCCTCCTCGCCTCGTAAGATCGCGAGCTCTCGTGTGTCAAAGCTGGTAAGGCTCAGACCGCGGGTATCGGGGCGAATGAGGATGTCGGCCTGGCCTGCCTGCGAGCGACTAATCACCTGGCCCATGATAGTGAAGGCCTGCAGAACAACATCGATAGACCCCCCTGGTCTTCTTCCTTCTGGCTGCTCGCCGATATCTACCGCAATCACAAAGTCGGCCTGCATTTCGCGCGCCGCTTGAACGGGCAGAGGCATGGTGACGCCACCATCGACAAAGAAGCGTCCTTCAATTTCAGGGGGAATGAAAACACCTGGTACCGAGGCAGAGGCGCGCACCGCCTGGCCCACGTTGCCCGATCGCATTACCACTGTTTGTCCATTACTAAGATCGGTCGCTACGACTCCTAAGGGCTTGGCGAGCTTGTCAAAGGTGCGGCCTTGAAGCCTTGTGTTTACAAAGCGTTCCAGGAGTTCGCCCTTAACCCAGCCGCCCCTGCCAAGCACATCAAAATCGATTACCTGAGACTCTTTGCTCTCCATGGCCAGGCGCTGCAACTGAAAACCAGAGAGCCCCCCCGCATACAGCGCCCCAATGACCGCTCCTGCACTAGTACCAGTGACGATGTCTACCGAGACGCCTTGACTCTCTAACGCCTTAATGACACCAATATGCGCAAATCCACGGGCAGCGCCACCGCCAAGCGCGAGGGCAAGCTTTGGGGGGGAGGCGGCCGGTTGCGGGCCTGACCCAGTATCGGGCGGCGGGCTAGTGGCACACCCCGCAATCCAGACCACCAGGCAGGCTGCCAATACTCTGGGAATATTTTTATAAAGCATGCGGTATTTCTATTGGGGTATGGCAGAGCGGCCGCACAGTTGGTCTGCAAGGTCGATCATATCGAAACTGGTGGGCCCCCCGAGAGTCGAACTCGGCACCAACGGATTATGAGTCCGCTGCTCTAACCAGGCATGAGCTAGAGGCCCTTGAAACTCTTACAGTGTATCGAGAAAGCTCTTTAGTTTATCGCTTCGGCTAGGGTGTCGCAGTTTTCGCAGTGCCTTGGCCTCAATCTGGCGAATGCGCTCGCGGGTGACGTCGAACTGCTTGCCCACTTCTTCAAGGGTGTGGTCGGTGGCCATTTCGACACCAAACCGCATGCGTAGTACCTTTGCCTCGCGGGGGGTGAGCGAGTCGAGCACTTCTTTGACCACATCTCGCATGGAGTCTTGCAGTGCGGCCTCGTGGGGCTGCAGGGTGTTTTGATCCTCGATGAAATCCCCAAGGTGTGAATCGTCATCGTCGCCAATAGGGGTTTCCATAGAGATGGGCTCTTTGGCGATCTTTAAAATTTTACGAATCTTGTCTTCGGGCATCTCCATTTTGACCGCAAGCTCAGCAGGGTCTGGCTCTTTGCCGGTCTCTTGGAGCAACTGCCGGGAGATGCGGTTCATTTTGTTGATGGTTTCGATCATGTGCACCGGGATACGAATCGTGCGGGCCTGATCGGCAATCGACCGGGTGATGGCCTGTCGAATCCACCAGGTGGCATAGGTAGAAAATTTATAGCCTCGGCGGTATTCGAACTTATCGACCGCCTTCATGAGGCCGATATTGCCCTCTTGAATGAGGTCGAGAAATTGCAGCCCGCGGTTGGTGTACTTCTTGGCGATCGAAATCACCAGACGCAGGTTGGCCTCGGTCATTTCGCGCTTGGCCTCACGGGCGCGCTTCTCCCCTTCGATCATCCGACGATTAATCTCACGAAGGTCGGCAAGGGGGAGCACCACCTTAGTTTGAATGGCGATGAGCTTTTGCTGCAATTCGTGCAGGGCAGGAAGATTGCGCTCGAGTAAGGCGGACTGCCCCCCTGCCACAGCCATGGCTTTTTTAGAGAAGAAGTCGAGGTTGGTCTCGTTGCCGCGGAAGTTTTTGATAAACCACTCCACATTGAGACCGACCCGCTCAACCGCAATATTACGCACTGCGCGCTCGGTAACCCGTACCTCTTCTACCTGAGCGCGAAGGGTGTCGGCCAGCTTTTCAACCATTTTTGCTGTAAACCGAATACCCATGAGCTCGTTAATGATGCTCGACTGCGCCTTTTGGTAAGGGCCCGACTTATAGCCATCGGTTTCGAAGGCCTTGCGCATCTTCTCGAAATGCTTGGTGATCGCCGTAAACTTTTCAAGCGACGCCTGCTTTCGTTCTTCAAGGCGGGCAGCACTTGCCTGGTCTTCTGCCGTATCGTCATCTTCTTCGATCGCGATTTCGGCATCGGCTGGCGACAAGAGATCCTCTTCGGGTGCATTGGGGTCGACGATTCCATCGACCACCTCGGCAACCGAAATGGTTCCTACCTGAATCTTGTTGGCACTGTCGAGGATCTCGTTAATCGTGGTGGGGCAAGACGCAATAGCCAGGACCATCTCGCGCAGACCTGCCTCGATGCGTTTTGCGATAGCGATTTCGCCTTCTCGCGTGAGCAGCTCAACGGTGCCCATTTCGCGCATATACATGCGCACCGGATCGGTGGTGCGACCGAATTCGGAATCGACAACCGTGGACAATGCGGCCTCAGCCTCTTCTTCGGCATCGTCGGTGTCGGAAGCAGGCGTGTTGCTGACCAGCAGGAGTGTTTCGGTGTCGGGGGTGATCTCATAGACAGAGATATTCCATTCTTGGAACGTCGCGACAATCGATTCCATTTGGTCGGAGTCGATCTGAATGTCCGGCAGATGGTCGGTAATCTCTGCATGCGTGAGATAGCCACGTTCCTTACCAAGAACGATAAGCGCTTTGAGCCGCGCCTTACGCGCCTCTAGCTCCTCGGCAGTAAGGGGCCCGGAGGGCATGAACTCCCAGATCTTTTTGTCCTTAGGCTTGCGCCCACCACGGCGCGGCGCGGCAGCCTCTACCTCTACTTCGGGTACGGACTCATCGGCCTCATCATCTGCCTCGGGCACCAGCTCATCGTCGGCGTCTTTGGCCTTGGCCGGGCGGCCGGGTTTTTTTGCTACCTTGGCTGGGGGCGCCTTGCCTGATTTGGACGGACTCGCTGGCTTCGCGGCCTTTGCTGTTTTTTCTACCTTCTCAGCGCTGTCCTTCGGGGCCTTGTCAGCCTTGGCCGGTTGCTTGGAAGGCTGTTGCGCGAGCTGCTTAGTGGGCTGCTTAGTGGGCTGCTTAGTTGCCTGCTTAGTTGCCTGCTTAGTTGCCTGCTTAGTTGCCTGCTTAGTTGCCTGCTTAGTTGCCTGCTTAGTTGCCTGCTTAGTTGCCTGCTTAGTTGCCTGCTTAGTTGCCTGCTTAACTGGCTGCTTACCTGACGGCTGAACTGACTTAGCACTGGTCTGCTTTTTGTCTGTCTGACCACTTTGGGGCTTGGCTGCGGCAGCAGTTGGCTTTGGGTCTGATTTTTTTGCGGCAGGCTTGGGCGCATTTTTGGGTTCCGCCACAGGCCCCTGCCCCGCAGAGGCCCGAAGCTTGGCAATGACCGACTGCAGGGCCTTATCTCCTGCAGACTTTGGCTCCGAAGGCTTAGTGGCCGCTTTTGAGGGCGCGGGCTTGGCCTGCGGTGATGGCTTAGCGGTCGGTTTAGAAACAGGCTTAGCGTGTGCCTTGGCTGCCGGCTTGGCCGCTGGCTTGGTATCTACCTTGGCAGAAGGCTTGGCCGCCACCTTTACGGGGGGTTTACTTGGCGCCTTGGCAGACGGCGCTGGCAACTGCTTGGGGGATACCTTGGCTAGCTTTGCGGCCACCGCTGCGGCCGGTTTTTTGCCCGTAGCCGCACTCGCGACCTTAGCCGTTGCGGCTACCTTAGCCGCAGCGGTGCTGGACTTGGCGTCATTTTTGCCCGCAGTTTTACCCTTATTTGCCAGTTGCTTTCCTGCCGCCATTCTGTACGCTCCTTCGCGCTAGAGAACCTTACATTATAGAACTTTCGTCTGAACCTCTCAAGATCGCCTTAAGCTCCTGGATTTCCGACTGAAGCTGCCGCAGCGCGGCAAGGTCTTCGGGCCGAAGCTCTGGCTTCGCAGCCAGGTCGGTTGCCCTTTTTTGCATGCTACGCACGGCCAGCACGCGGATTGCTCGGTCCAGCTCATATCCGACATTGCCCTTACCTGCCTCTTGGTTATCGGCCTGAAAAATCGCTTCTAGAGCAGGGTCTGGCAACGACAGTCTTTGAAAAAGAAGCACCAGCCCAGACTGGGGGTCTTCCCGCTGGGCAGCCTCATAAAGACCGGCCTGACTGGGGGAATGGCGATGGCTGCCGATCCAATCGAGAAGCTGGAGGTGGTCCTGCGCGAACTGCTCCCGGGCAAGGGGGAAATGGTCGTGTTCCACGACAGACTGATAGGCCTTGGGAACCTGTATGAGTATCTGCAGCATGCGTTCTGCCTGCCGCCTGAGACTGCCTTGGGCTAAGGCAGATGAACGCGCCCCAGCGGCTACCGAGGGCTGTGGGCGTCTCGGCTGGAAACCCGACTGGCGCGCCGAGACGACCCCAAGTGCCTGCAGATCGGTCTGAAACTGCCGCGCGGCATCCTGGGCGACCTGTGCCTTCAGCGGCGAATCCGCCATTAACGCCAGCAGCCGCTTGGCCTCTGCCGTTGCCGCGGCCCGGCCCTCAGCAAAGTCCAGTGACTGGCCTGCAACCGCGCGGTCGAGCACGAATCGTGAGAGGGGTGGCGCATTTTCGACAAGCTGCAAGAGGGACTCGCGGCCGAACTGCCGGACAAAGCTGTCAGGATCGTGGTCTGAGGGCAGGAAGGCAAACCGCACCTGTAGCCTGGGGCTTGCAAAAGGCAGCATCACCTCCAGCGCCCGTGCTGCAGCCTTCTGTCCTGCCGTATCCCCGTCAAACATTACGACAATGCGGCTTGTCTGGCGCGACAGAATGCGCAGATGGTCTGCGGTGGTGGCGGTGCCCAGTGTGGCTACGACATGGCCGATTCCATATTGGGCAAGCACAACGACATCCATATAGCCCTCTACCACCCAGATCTCGCCGGCCTCGCGGATGGCCTTTCGGGCCTCAAAGAGACCATACAATCCGCCGCCTTTGGTAAAGATTGGGGTCTCCGGCGAGTTGAGGTATTTGGGTGTGTCATCGCCCAGGGTGCGCGCCCCAAACCCAATCACCTCGCCGCGCATTCCAAGAATGGGAAACATGATGCGGCTGCGAAACCGATCGTATCTGCGGGCGGTGGTCTCTTGCGGGTGCGCCACGGGGGGCGCAGGCTGCATTACCTGAGACGAATCGGCATCGGTCTGAGCCTCCGTGGCGATCACAAGCCCGGCCTGCACAAGTTCGTTATCCTGGTAATCGGCAAATACGGCCTGAAGAGACTGCCATCCTGGGGGGGCGTAACCGAGGTGATAGCGGGCAGCACTCTCCCCGGTGATGCCGCGATTTCTCAGGTAGTCGATGGCCTGGGGCGAGTCTTTAAGGCGACGCTGATAAAAACGCGCCGCCTCGCGCATACGCGCCTCAAGGCGTGACCGAAGGTCAGCCTGCGTTTTGCGGTCCGCCTTTGACGATTCGGAAGCCTCTTGTTGCTGGGGAACCTCAAGCCCCTGCCGCCGGGCAAGTTCCTCAACCGCCTGCGGAAAGCTCAGACCCAGATGCTCGATAAGAAAGCCAATCGCGGTGCCATGTGCCCCGCATCCAAAGCAGTGATAGAACTGCTTTGCGGGGCTGACCGAAAAAGAAGGAGACTTTTCGTTGTGAAACGGGCACAGGCCACTGAAGTTGCTGCCCGCTTTTTTCAGGCTGACATGCTGCCCTACGAGGTCGACGATATCGACACGCCGAAGCAGGTCATCGATGAATGACTGCGGAATCACAGCGCAGTCTTAGCCGCCCAGTGCCTCTTTTATTACCCGAGAGACAAACGCCATATCGGCCTTACCAGCGAGCCTGGGCTTGAGCTGCCCCATCATCTTGCCCATCCAGGCCGCAGAAGGCGGCGCGCCGGAAGCCTGTAATGCGGCAAGGCAGGTGGCGACCTCTGCGCGAATGGCCTGCTCGGACAGTTGCTCGGGAAGGTAGGACTGCAAAAGAGAGAGCTCGGCGGATTCTTTGTCTACCAGATCTTGTCGGCCACCGGCCTGGAACTGGGCGATTGAGTCTTTTCTCTGCTTCACCATTTTTTCGATCACCGCAAGCACCTGGGCATCGTCGAGCGTAACCCGGTCATCGACCTCTTTTTGCTTGATGGCCGCGGTAATGAGCCGCAAGGTGGTGAGCTGGGCCGTGGCTTTGGCCCGCATGGCCGACTTGATGTCCTCGTTAAGACGGTCTTTTAGCGACATGAACGCCCCCTTAAAAAAACGAAGGCCCGCAAGATTGCGAGCCCCTTACGCATGCACCGAAGTGCTGGAAAGCCCGCTAGTACTTACGCACGGGAAGCATCTGACTACGAACGCGCTTGTAGTGGCGCTTGACTGCGGCCGCTTTTTTACGCTTGCGCTCTGCGGTGGGCTTCTCGTAGAACTCGCGGGCACGCAGTTCGGTAAGGAGGCCAATTTTTTCGATCGTACGCTTAAACCGCCGCATCGCGGCTTCAAAGGGTTCGTTTTCTTTTACTCGGACTAAAGGCATAGAAAAATGGAGACTTTATGATGAAAGAAGTTGCACTGGATTCGAAGTCAATCCGCAATTATGGACTAAGCCTTACCGGTTAGGCAAGCGCGCTGGACAGCCGTCTTTCAGACAAGGGCCAACGCGGCCGCACGGCAAAGGCTCCCGCAGCGCTACCCCGATCCCCGAGGGCTGCCCTTAAGCCAGCGGCCCAGGCAATCATCACGCCGTTGTCGGTACACAGACTGATAGGCGGGTAGTGGACACTCACTTTTAATTTGCTGCAGGCGGCATCGAGTTGGTGACGCAATAGCTGGTTAGCGCTCACCCCACCGGCCACCACAAGCCTCTGCGCCCCGGTTTGTTTGACGGCTGCCATCGACTTCGCCACCAAGACGTCGACAATAGCCTGCTGCGCCTCTGCGGCGATATCTGCCTTATCAACGTCAGAGAGCCCAGCCGTGCCCCCTGCCCTTTTTACCTGGGTGAGGACTGCGGTTTTGAGCCCGGCAAAGCTAAGGTCAAGCGTAGGACGCCCTAGCAGCGGCCGGGGCAGCGCGAACCGCCCTGCCCGCCCGGTCTGGGCCAGTCGGGCAATCTCTGGGCCGCCGGGATAGCCAAGACCCAACAGCTGCGCGGACTTATCAAAAGCCTCGCCAGCAGCGTCGTCGATGGTCTCCCCTAGAAGTTCATACTCGCCAACCCCACTTACTTGCAGCAACTGGGAATGGCCCCCGGACACCAGAAGGGCAAGAAAGGGGAATGCGAGGCTATCAACCCCGAACAGAGGGGACAGGAGGTGACCCTCTAAATGGTGCACTGGTGTTACAGGGCAGTCGATGGCGGCGGCAAGGCCATAGGCAAAGCTGCAGCCGACAAGAAGGGCCCCCGCAAGCCCCGGGCCTTGGGTCACTCCTATGAGCTTGATGTCCTGCAGGTCGCGGTCGGCTTCACGCAGCACCCCCTCGAGAAGCGGCATGAGACGCAATAGGTGATCGCGGGAGGCCAGTTCAGGCACCACGCCACCGTACAGACGATGCAGATCTACCTGGGAATGCAGCGCCTGGGCCAACAGCCTGGCCGAGGGCGGACGATAGGCCTGCGGGGTAGAGGCCTGGTCGGGAGTATCCAGTTCGAGAAGCGCAAGCCCCGTCTCGTCGCAGGAGGTCTCCACCCCAAGAATCAGCATGGCGGCTTTTCTGAGTCCGATGGGCTGACAGGACGCTCTTTACCCGAGAGCAGGTCGCGGATGTTCGACCGATGCCGCAGCAGCAGCAGCAGACTCATCAGCAGAACCGCCCACCAGACGGGCGTCTGGAAGAATCCCGCCCAGGGCAAGGCGGCCAGAATGGGTGCTGAGACTGCGGCGGCGAGCGCCGACAAAGAAGAGATCCGGGTAATGCCAAAGACAAGCAGCCAGACTAAGAGCACCAGCAGGCCCAGTAACGGAGACAGCCCCAAGAGCGCCCCCAGGGCAGTAGCCACGCCCTTGCCACCCTGAAACCGAAAGAAAACCGGATAGAGGTGTCCTAAAAAAACGGCACCTGCCCCGGCCGCAAGCCAGAGCTGGGCCTCATCGACACTGACTGCGGCAGGAAGAAAGAGCAGTCGCACGATGACCACGGCCAGGAGGCCCTTAGCCGCATCACCGATAAGCGTAAGGGCCGCAGCGGCCTTATCGCCACTGCGCAGCATATTGGTGGCACCGGGATTACCTGACCCATAGCTACGCGGATCGGCAAGGCCCCGTAGCCGACTCACCACAATGGCAAACGAGACCGACCCGAGCAGGTAGCTGAGAAAAATGACTGCGGACAGGCTCGACATAGCGAACGATTATGCGCCCGACCCGCGCGGATGATGCCGGCGATAGATGTCTCTTAACCGCGCCTGGGCAACATGGGTGTAGATCTGCGTGGTGGAGATATCGGCATGACCGAGCAGCATCTGCACCACCCGAAGGTCAGCTCCGTGGTCTAGCAGATGCGTTGCAAATGCATGGCGCAGGCCATGGGGCGACAAGGGAAGATGAATTCCTGCACGGGCTGCATAGCGCTTGATCAGCATCCAGAAATACTGACGGGTCATCGGGCCCCCACGGTCGGTCACAAAGGCAGCCTCCGATAGACGGGGACCAAGAATCACAGGGCGCGCCTGAAGGAGGTATTGGCTAAGCCAGTCGGCAGCCTCCTGGCCATAGGGCACGAGCCGCTCTTTATTGCCCTTACCCATCACGCGAACCACCCCTTCTGACCTGCCAATGGCATGCAGGGGCAGCCCAACCAGCTCGGATACGCGTAGCCCCGTGGCATAGAGCAGTTCCAGCATGGCGCGGTCACGCAGCCCATAGGGCGTTTGCAGATCGGGGGCTGTCAGCAGGGCCTCGACCTGACCCTCTGCGGGCGCCTTCGGAAAACGCACCGGCTGACGGGCGGGCTGAAGGCCTGCGGTGGGGTCGTCCTGCCGAAACCCCTGACGTATCAGCCAGCCATAGAACCGACGCAGACACGAGAGCCGTCGATTGGTCGTTGCAGGGCGCTGCTGGGAGAAGGTTTCGGAGACATAGGCAAGCAGATCGGCACTGGCGAGGCCTTCGATGGAGGCCGCCCCTGGGGCCTGGCTCTGGGTGAGCCAGGCCTGCAGGTGCAGCAGGTCGCGGCGGTAAGCCTGCTGGGTATTGGTGGAGAGCCCGTCTTCAAGCCAGAGCGCCTGACAAAAAGCGCTGATCCTGGGATTGTCCGCGCTGATTTTAGGATTGCCTGGAACTTTTCCGCGGGTAGCCCGGGGGGCTTTCGCTGCGGACTTTTGCCCTGGCCTTGTCACGCGACTACCCCTTCCTGCGCAAGGGCCCAGGCAACATGCCGCGCCACCATGGCATCGGGATAGTCTCGGCGGGCTATGAGGGCAGCACGGATATCGGATGCGCCAACCGTATCTGCGGCACGCGTTGCCGATGCCAGGGCATTGCCCAGGCCCACGGCAAGGTTGCGCAGCCAGCGCGCATAGCCAATACGCAGAATGGCGCTTCCCTGATGACGGGCATGAAACTCAGCCTCAGACCAGGCAAAGAGCTCTGTCAGTAAGGCCTGGTCAAGCCCATGGCGCACGGCAAAGTCGGGCAGTGTTGCGGCCTGGGCGAAGCGGTTCCAGGGGCAGACGCGCTGACAGTCATCGCAGCCATAGATGCGATTGCCCATGAGAGGCCGAAGCGACTCGGGGATGTCTCCGGAATGCTCGATGGTGAGGTAAGAAATGCAGCGACGGGCATCGAGCTGATAGGGGCCGATAAACGCCTTGGTTGGGCAGAGGTCTAGGCAGGCCGTGCAACTGCCGCAATGCCGTTCGATGCTGCTGGGAGCGGGTGCGAGAACGGGCGCAGACCCGGAGAAACGCAGGTTGGTAAGCAGTGCCCCCAGAAAAAACATCGACCCCGTAGTCGGGTGCAAGAGCAAAGTGTTCTTGCCCCGCCAGCCGAGACCGGCACGCTCGGCAAGTTCGACTTCCATGAGAGGGGCCGAATCCACACAGGCGCGAAACCGGCCCTCGGGGTAGAGGCTGGCAAACCGCCGCGCCAATGATGCAATCCTGCGGCGCATTACCTTGTGATAGTCGCGGCCCCGGGCATAGACAGAGACAACGGCGCGGCTCGGCGTATTGACTGCGTCCTCTTCCTTTTGTCGCCAGTGCGCCTGGGTGCCCCGGGGAAGATAGGGCATGGTGACCATCACCACAGTCTGGGCTCCCGGCAGAAGATCAGCTGGCCGCGCACGCAGGTCGCGATTGCGCGAGAGATAATCCATGTCACCGGCAAAGCCCTTTTCAAGCCACCGAGCAAATTCATCCATGGGCATGGCTGGGCCTCGGGGCTTCAGGGGAACCACTGCCAGGCTTGAGAATCCCAGTTCCGAAGCCCATGCCTGAAGCTGCGCGAGGCTCGGGTTAGCATGTCGTGGTGCAACAGGATTGTGAATGAAAGACATTGTGTGATTGTTGACCGACACCGCCTAGACTTCAATTCGGTAACCGAAGACCAGATGATGGTCTTCGGTCAGGCCCTTGCCCAGCTTGCCCAAGAGGGCCGGATTGCGCGGGTGTATCTGCATGGTGGGCTGGGCGCAGGCAAGACCAGCCTGGCAAGAACCCTGTTGCGCGCACTCGGCGTAGAGGGTCGCATTAAAAGCCCCAGCTTTGCTATTGCCGAGACCTACACTACCCCGGGGCTGCACTGTGCCCATTTAGACTTTTTCCGCCAGACAGACCCCCTGGCCTGGCGGGATTCAGGACTTCGGGAACTGCTTGCTGATAGCAGCCTGATTCTTGTGGAATGGCCCGAGAAGGTGCAAGAACTGCCCGAGCCAGATATCGACCTGTCAATCGACTGGGCAGACCCAAGTCTGCCCGAAGGTCCGCGACAGCTGGCATTTGTCTTTCGCAGCCTGGAGACGCTGCAGGCCTTTGAAGAGGCCCTTAAAGGAAGGGTAGTGGCAATACCCGTGGCAGCACCCGGCGGGCCACCAGGCACGGCGGTTACGGACCCTGTGCGTCGATCTCTGGCCCTTGTGCCAGTGGCTGCTGGGCTGATGGCGGTGATGCCCAGACCCGCGCAGGCCGTTGAAGTGGTTGCCGTGCGCGTATGGCCTGCCGCCAACTACACGCGCGTGGCAATTGAACACGACACGGCAAAGCTCTTTTATTCCACCACGCGGCTTACAAAACCCGAAAGGCTGGTGGTCGATCTGCAGAACATGCGCCTTGGGCATACCCTAAGGCAGATCATCGCCCGAATTACGCCCAATGACCCGTTTATTGGTCAGGTTCGGGTAGGGCAGTTCAAGCCCCATGTGGTGCGAATGGTCTTTGACCTGAAGCAGTCCGTGCGGGCACAGGTCTTTACCCTGCCACCGATTGCCCAGTATCGACACCGATTGGTAATCGACCTGTACCCCGAAGTGACAGAGGATCCGCTGCTGGCATTTCTCAGGGAATATGAGGCTGCCACCGCGAAGCGCGGCAGTAGCGGGCCTCCCAACATGCGATCAGACACGCCCGAGATCGCCCAGGCGCCCACCCCATCAGCACCAACTGCTGAGCCGCCAGCCACTGCGACAGGCGAGCCTCGGCCTAGCGCCCCGAGCCAAGAGGCTCGCCGTCCCCCGGCCGCAGCCTTCATCACCATTGCCATCGATGCGGGGCACGGCGGAGAAGATCCTGGGGCCATCGGCCGGGCCGGTACGCGCGAGAAAGATGTGGTGCTGCGGATTGCCCGAGAGATGAAACGCCAGATTGATGCTCGCCCCAACATGCGGGCCTTTCTCACTCGGGATGGAGACTATTTTGTGCCCCTGGCCCGCAGGGTGGCCCTGGCCCGGCAGGTAAATGCAGACCTCTTCGTGTCGGTCCATGCCGATGCCTGGGTATCGCCCACAGCCGAGGGTGCCTCGGTGTTTGCGCTCTCTGAGAAGGGGGCAAGCAGTGCTGCGGCACGCTGGATGGCCAACAAAGAAAATGAGTCTGACTCCATTGGCGGGGTAAAGCTCGGTCAGATTGACGACCTGCTTACCCAGACGCTACTGGATATGTCGACAACCGCCCAGATTAAAGACTCTCTGAAGCTGGGCCAGTCAGTGCTGCGTGAAATTGGAAGGATCAACCGTCTGCATAAGCCCCAGGTAGAACAGGCTGGATTTGCCGTGCTGCGGGCCCCGGATATTCCGTCCATTCTGGTGGAAACGGCCTTTATCAGTAATCCGGAGGAAGAGCGTCGGCTGCGGGATGCGGCCTATCAGCGGTCAGTCGCGGCGGCCATTCAAGACGGGATTGACGACTACCTGGCCCGCAATCCGCCTCTGGCAAAGAGAACCCGGGCCTAGCCCAGCACAGGCGCAGCAAGCGATGGCTTCGATTGCCCTACTTCCAGATACCTTGATTAGCCAGATCGCTGCAGGCGAAGTGATCGAGCGACCAGCTTCGGTGGTCAAGGAGCTACTGGACAATGCCCTGGATGCCCTGGCCCAACACATTTCGGTAACGCTCGAAGACGGGGGCAGCCGCAGCATCCGTATCCGTGACGATGGCCTCGGCATTGCTGCCGAGGATCTGCCTCTGGCCGTAGCCCGCCACGCCACAAGCAAGATTCGTAGCCTTGAGGACCTCGAGCAGGTCAAGAGCCATGGGTTTCGCGGAGAGGCGCTCGCGGCAATTGCCTCGGTAGCCCAGGTATCGATTACCAGCTGCACCGCAAAGAGTAACCATGCCCATCGCCTCGCCAATGAACAAGGCCGGTGGCAGGTAAGCCCGGCCTCTGGGGGGCAGGGCACCCTCGTGGAGGTCTTGGGGCTTTTTCACCATGTTCCGGCTCGCCGTCGGTTTTTGAAGAGTCCGGCAACCGAGTTCAGCCATGCCAAAGAGGCCTGGACCCGTGCCGCCCTTTCCCGGCCCGACTGCGCCTTTGAGCTCAGTCATAACGGCCGCGTCGTGGCCGCCCTGGCAGCGGAATCAGAGGGGCGGCGTGTGGCGCGACTGCTCGACACAGCCCCAGACCGGCTGCGTGAGGTTCGGTACGAGGCGGGCCCTCTGCAGCTTAGCGCATGGCTACAGTCGCCCGCAGACGCACAGGGCCGGGCAGGCGACCGCCAGTATTTTTTTGTCAATGGGCGTTGTGTGCGAGACCGCACATTGGCCCATGCCTTGCGCACGGCCTATGCGGATATTCTGCATGGCGATCGGCAGCCTCGGTTTGTGGTGTTTCTGGAGATTGCGCCAGAGGCGGTGGATGTCAATGTCCATCCGGCCAAGGCCGAGGTGCGCTTTCGCGAGGGCCATGCGGTCTATCAGGCCGTGCTCAAGGCCTGCCGAGAGGGGCTTGCCCGGCCCCTGGGGCTCGACCAGGGGATCCCCATGGTAACGGCAGGTACTGCGGCCCCAGACACAGATGCCACAGCCCTGGCGGCCGACCCATCAGCGTCAGTGGAGCGGCTCCTGCGAACCTCTGGCGGCCCGGCGCATCAGTTTCCCCTGGCCATGCATAGCCCATGGTCAGCAACACGCGCAGAGTTCCTGCGCGAACCGGCACAGCCCGCATGGGGATCGGCGACTGCGGGAGCGTCCTGGGGCAATGACGACCATCCGCTGGGGTTTGCCCTGGCGCAGTTACACGGGATTTATATTCTTGCCCAGAATCGTCAGGGCCTCATTTTGGTAGACATGCATGCGGCCCACGAGCGCATCGTCTATGAGCGGCTTAAGGCCGAGTCGCGCGGCCAGATGCAGAGGCTGCTGGAGCCCGTGGCGCTTTCTGCAAACCCCTTGGAGCGTGAGACCGCGGTAAAGCATCGGTCTGTCTTGGAAGACCTTGGGTTTTCGATTTCTCTGCTCTCTGCCGATAGCCTTGCGATACGGGGAGTTCCCACGCTGCTAAGCCAGGCAAGCGTCGAGCCCCTGGTGCGCGATACCCTGCGGGAGCTCGCACAGCATGGCCAGACCTATGCGGCAACCGAGGCACGGGATGCCATTCTCGCCTCAATGGCCTGTCATGGGGCGGTGCGCGCGCACCGCAGCCTTTCTATTCCAGAGATGAATAGCCTATTGCGCGACATGGAGCGCACTGAGCGCGCCGATCAATGTAACCATGGAAGGCCCACCTGGGTTGCGCTTGATCTGAAGACCCTCGACCGGCTTTTTTTCCGGGGCCAGTAGCATGGCCTTTTGCCTTATTGGGCCGACTGCGTCGGGAAAATCGGCGCTTGCCATGGCGCTGGCCCAGTCGGGCAGCCTGGGCCCGGTTGAGATCGTGAGCCTAGACTCGGCGCAGGTCTATCGCCACATGGATATCGGCACCGCCAAACCCTCAGCCGCGGAGCAACGGGCACTGCCCCACCACTTGATTGACTGCCGTGACCCCGAGGAGGCCTATTCGGTTGCGCAGTACCTGCAGGATGCGCGAGCGGCTGTTGCAACTATTGCAGGTCGGGGCAGCACGCCGCTTCTGGTGGGAGGCACGATGCTCTACTTCAATGCCCTGCGGCAAGGCATCGACGACCTTCCGGCGGTGCCCGCGCACCACCGAAAAGCCCTTGCCGAAGAGGCCGCAGAGCGGGGATGGCCTGCCCTGCACGCGGATCTGCAGCAGGTGGACCCGGTAACCGCACAGAGACTCGCACCCACCGATGCCCAGCGCATCTCGCGTGCGCTGGAGGTATGGCGTCACACGGGCAGGCCGCTCTCGGCGTTTCATACCCGCGGCCTGACTGAGGCAGAGGCCGCAGACAGGGGTGACAGGGCGCACAGGCCTGCGGCATTCTCACCCATGCCCCTGCGCGTGATTGCGCTGCAGCCCGAGGACCGCGCCTGGATGCATCGCAGGATCGCCGATCGGTTTGACCAGATGCTGCAGCAAGGGTTTTTGCAGGAGGTTGCGGCGCTACGCCAGCGCCCGCATCTGGTGCCTGAGATGCCCAGTATGCGCACCGTGGGATACCGCCAGGCCTGGGCGCACCTTGCGGGGCAGACAGACTTCGAACCCTTTTGCCAGCAGGCAGTGGCTGCCACGCGGCAGCTGGCCAAGCGGCAGATTACCTGGCTGCGCAGCTTTCAGAACATTGACCGCATCGACCCTTCGGCCGCAAACAGCCCGACTGGGATGACACTTGCCCAGCAACTGGCACGGGCGGAGGCGCTGTGGGGCCGCTAGGCCGATGGGCGAATGACCACCTGATCAGCATGTGTTCCTCGAGGTCGCACCGACCCAATCCTGTAGACGCGCTCACCCTGCATGGTGAGGGTGGCGGCAACGGCATCGGCCTGATCGGGCGCAACGGCCGCCACCATGCCAATGCCACAGTTAAACACCCGAAACATCTCCTGCGCATTGATCTGACCCTGGGCCTGAATCCATTGCATCACCGGGGGCTGTGGCCAGGAGTCTGGATTGACTTCTGCCAACAAGTGCCCGGGCAGAACCCTGGGCAGGTTTCCGGTGATGCCCCCGCCGGTAATATGCGCCAGGGCGTGCACGGCCTGGGGGTGGGCCTTAAGAGCCGCAAGCACCGATTTGACATAGATTCGCGTGGGCGCCATTACGAGCGCATCGAGCGTCTGGTCTGGGCCTACACCCAAGGTGGGCGGAAGTCGCACTGACTGAAGCGCCTGGTCTGAAATGCCGCCGCAGGCTTTCTGCAGAACCGCGCGCACCAGCGAATAGCCATTGCTGTGAAAGCCGCTAGACAGCACGCCCAGAAGGCAGTCCCCTTCAGCCACGGCCTGAGAGGATAGTATCTGTGACTTCTCTACCACCCCAACAGCAAAGCCTGCAAGATCGTACTCGCCGTCGGCATACATGCCAGGCATCTCGGCGGTTTCGCCGCCAATAAGGGCGCAGCCCGACTGCAGACAGCCCTCGGCAATACCCGCAACGACCGCGGCACCGGTATCTACAGAAAGCCGGCCGGTTGCGAAGTAGTCGAGAAAGAAAAGTGGCTGGGCACCCTGGACAAGAATATCGTTGACACTCATGGCAACGAGGTCGATGCCAATAGTGTTGTGCCGGTTAAGCGCGAAGGCCAGTTTGAGCTTGGTGCCCACCCCATCGGTGCCCGACACCAGAATCGGCTCCTGGTAGCCTGAGGGTATCGCGCAGAGTGCACCAAAACCGCCAATGCCTGCCAGCACCTCGGGCCGCAAAGTTGCCCGCGCCAGGGGCTTGATACGGTCCACCAGAGCGTCGCCCGCATCGATATCAACCCCCGCGTCACGGTAGGTCATGCCAGAGGATTTGGAGTTCATGGATAGGGCAGGGGAAAATCCTGATTCTATGGCAGATCTGTCACCGGGCATGACCGCCCAGGCTCCCCTTTCGCTGATGCAGCCCCCCGTTCCGCGACTGCGCGATGGCGTGGTGGGTCGCAATCAGCAGGCACTGTCTTGGCTTTCATGCTGGATGCAGGCTGCTGGCAGTAAGGCAGAAAGTAATGCAGAGAGTAGGGCAGGGGCAGTGGGAGAGCATGAGTCAAAGCCAGATACTCCCCCCGCGATGGAAAGACAGCTGGCCTCCGCCCTGAGCCTCATGCTCTGGGGCGCCTCGGGGGCAGGCAAGACCTTCTGGCTTCAGGCCTGGGCAGGGCAGCCGCCCTGCCATGCCGTTTTCGATCTTCGTCATCCGGCTGAGACCGAGTCCCTCATTGCGGCCATAGCCGAGCAGCAGCACAAGCGCCTTTGGATAATCGACAATATCGATGCCGCCTCGGTTGCAGCCCAGCAGGCGCTCTTTGCGCTTTTTATTCGTCTGCAGCAAGACCGGCTTGGCAGGAAAGGCCCGGATGATGTCACAGCATCGGAACTCTCCCGGGTCATTGCCACTGCCAGCGCGGCGCCTGCGCAGCTGAAAGAACAGCTGCGCGATGACCTGCGTACCCGTCTTGGGCAAGGGCTGGTATTCGAACTGCATGAACTCAGTGACACCGAAAAGGTCCAAGCCTTACGCGAGCGAGCCTTTCGACTGGGCTGGATGGCCTCCCCCACCGTAGTCGACTACGACCATTTGTTTGCCTACATGCTGGCGCGGCTGCCAAGGCAACTGGGTAAGCTCATGCAGCTCTTAGACGCCCTAGACGCGCGGGCGCTTTCCCTAAAACGGGCGGTCACCCTGCCCCTTATGCGCAGCCTCTTAGACGAGAACCTGAGTCTTTTTTGATGCCTGCAAACCTACGGAGTCTTACCCCAATGCCTAGCCAACCCACCCTGGCCCTATTTGACCTAGACCACACGCTGCTTCCCATGGACAGCGATGTGGCCTGGGCAGAGGAGCTCGTGCGTCGCGGGGTGGTGGATGCCGAATGGCACCGGCAGCGTAATGACCATTTCTTCGCCCAGTACAAGGCTGGCACTTTGGATATTGATGCATTCCTGGCCTTCCAGCTCGGCCCCCTGGCCGCCCATCCGCGGGGAACATTGGAAGCCTGGCGCGCGGAATTTTTTGCGCGAGAGATCGCTCCACGCGTCCTTCCGCAGGCCTTAGCCCTGGTAGACCGGCATCAGAAAGAAGGCGCGCTTTGCGCAATCGTGACCGCGACAAATGAGTTTATTACCGCGCCCATTGCTAAGGCATTCGGGGTGTCCCATTTAATCGCCACGCAGGTCGAGACCACCGAACAGGGGGAGTTCACCGGCAGGCCGCGCGGTCTTCCGAGTTTTCGGGAAGGAAAGGTAACCCGGGTGCAGCAGTGGCTTGCCACCATGGACCTAGGACTAGAGAGCTTCCATGCAAGCTACTTCTATAGCGACTCTGTCAACGACCTCCCGCTGCTGACCAAGGTAACCCATGCAGTGGCGGTTAACCCAGACGCACGATTAGCGCAGCATGCGCTGGAGATGGGCTGGCCCGTGGTCGACCTGTTCGCATCCAAGGACGCTGCCTGATACGCTCTGGCCTGTGATTAAAAAGCTTCTCCGCTCCCTCGCCCGGTTCGCCCCGGGCCATGCCAAGGGCCGCGGCCATGCGGGGGCCAGAGACCCGCATATTCATAAGGCAGCCCGGGTCGGGATTGACCGCAGAAACGTGTCAACAGGGGCTTTAAAGACCGTGGAAGGCCTTCAAAAGGCAGGCTTTAGGGCCTTTGTCGTGGGCGGGGCGGTGCGGGACCTGATGCTAGGAGTTCGCCCCAAAGACTTTGACGTTGCCACGGATGCCACCCCAGAGGAAGTGCAGCGCGTCTTTCGTCGGGCCCGCATTATTGGCAGGCGTTTTCGTCTGGTCCATGTCTTGTTTGGCCCCGAGACCATCGAGGTATCTACCTTTCGCGCTGCCAATGCGGAAAACCTCGAGACCGATGCCCATGGAAGGGTGTTGCGTGACAATACCTTTGGCGAGCAGCATGAGGACGCCGCGAGGCGCGACTTCACCATTAATGCCCTGTACTACGATCCCCTAAGCGACACGGTGCTGGACTATCACCATGGTGTGGAAGACCTGCAGGCAAAAACACTGCGCATGATCGGCGATCCCGCCCAGCGCTATCGCGAGGATCCGGTTCGGATGCTGCGGGTAGTGCGATTTGCCGCAAAGCTTGGGTTTAAGACAGACCCCAAGACGATCGCACCGGTCAGCGAACTAGCCGACCTGATCCACAATGTGCCCGATGCGCGGCTTTTTGATGAAATGATCAAGCTGCTGCAGTCCGGGCAGGCCTTCGCGGGAATTGGCCAGCTGCGGGCCCAGGGGCTGCACCATGGCTGCCTTCCCCTAGTAGACCTGGTCTTGGAGCCCGAGGGTTCCGAGGCCCAGCAGGCGCAGGCCCTTGCCTTTGTCAGACAGGCACTCGCGGACACAGACCGCAGAGTGCATGAGGGAAAGCCCATCTCCGTGGGCTTTCTCTTTGCCGCCCTTCTCTGGAGCCCAGTGCACTTGCGATGGCGGTCGCTGCAGACAAACGGTCTGAATCCCATCCCTGCACTCATTCAGGCAATCGACGAGGTGATCGCTCGCGAGCTGGATGCCCTGGCGATTCCGCGTCGCTATGTCTCCGATATTCGCGAGATATGGCTGCTGCAGCCACGCTTTGAAAAGCGTACGGGACAGACACCCTTTCGTCTGCTGGCACACCTGCGATTCCGGGCGGGCTACGACTTCTTGCTGCTGCGCGACAGGGTCGGCCAGACGCCTTCCGGGCTTGGCGAATGGTGGACAGAATTCATCGATGCTGACGACCTCGGGCGGGCATCGCTGATTGCCTCGATCAAAGACCAAGGCCCCCGCGCGGGCGGAAGCAATGCAGGCGGACGTAGTCGGGGGCGCCGAAGAGCCAGAGCGGTGTCTTCGGCATGAACCGCACTGTGGTGGCCTTCGGTGCCAACCTGCCGTTTCAGGGGCGGGCACCCTTTCTCACCTTTGCAGATGCCCTGGCAGTCCTGTGCGGGGCGGAGCCGCATAGGCTACGAGGCGTGGCGAGACTCTGGCGGTCTGCCCCCGTAGAGGCGCAGGGCCCCGATTTCTTCAATACAGCCGCCTGGATTGACACCCCCCTGTCGGCCGAAGCCTGGCTTGACCTGCTCTTAGAAACCGAGGCACGGTTTGGTCGTGTTCGGCCAGGCCTGCCGGGAACAGGCCATTTGCATAGGCCCGGGGGCCTTTCCGCAGCCCGCAGTCTAGACCTCGACCTCATCTGGTTTGAGGGGCAGCGTTCCGCCTCAGAGAGGCTCACTCTGCCCCATCCGCGCGCCGCAGAACGTGGTTTTGTACTCGGGCCCCTCTGCGACCTTCCAACGGAACTATTGCAAGACCTCCGTCTGCCCTGCCCACAGAACGGAGTGCCCGAAAGCGTGCAGACCCTTTGGGATGGCCTTCCGAGTGAGGCCCGCCAAGGCCTGGCAGCCATCGATGCCATGGGCGACTGGCAGACTACCCAGCCCAAGGAGACGGCTGTTGTCTGAGGCGCCGAGCTGGAGGCCTGATGGCTATCGGCTTGCGGCCGGAAGGCCTATGGTACGGCCGCCATGGACCGCACGGTTTCGGTCTATCGTCTTTGAAGGCCCTATTGGTGTTGGAAAAAGCTCGCTTGCGATGAAATTTGCCACGCGGTTTGGATACACCCCTTTGCTTGAGGCCCCGGATGAGAACCCTTTTTTAAGCCGGTTTTATCGCGACAGCGCCCGCTATGCGCTGCCCACACAATTGTTCTTTCTCTTTCAACGCATGGACCAGTTGCGCGAGGTATCGCAGCGGGACCTGTTTGAGGAACACCTGGTGAGTGACTTCATGATTGAGAAAGACCCGCTCTTTGCCGCACTCACCCTGTCTGAGGAGGAGCTGGGCCTGTACCAGAAGATCTATGAGTCATTGCGGCCACAGGCACCGATACCCGATCTCGTTGTCGTGCTGCAGGCCAGTGCAGAGCAGTTGTCCGATCGCATACGCCAGAGGGGTATTGACATGGAGCAGGGAATGTCGGAGGACTATCTGAGCCGTTTGTCCGAGGCCTATACCCAGTACTTTCATCGGTATGACGAGGCTCCCCTGCTCATCGTGAACACTGCCGCCTTAAACCCAATCGACAAAGAAGAGGACTTCGATGCGCTGGTAGCACAGATTTCCAGCCTCAAAGGCCGTCGCAGTTACTTTAACCTTATGCCATGAAGATTGTCCGCACGATTACAGAGCTTCGGAACCAGTTGCGGGGGCAGCTACGCACCTCGTTCGTTCCCACCATGGGTAATCTTCACCAGGGGCACCTCTCACTGATGCGAATTGCAGCCCAGCATGGGGACCCGGTGGTGGCCTCCATTTTTGTCAATCGACTACAGTTTGCACCCAACGAGGACTTCGACCAGTACCCCCGCACGCTGAAGGCCGATGCGGAAAAACTGGAGGCTGAAGGGGTCTATGTGCTCTTTGCGCCGGATGAGAAAGAGCTCTACCCAGAGCCGCAGGAGTTTCGCGTGCACCCCCCGGAAGACCTCGGAGATATTCTAGAAGGGGAGTTTCGGCCTGGGTTTTTTGTGGGTGTTACCACTGTGGTCTTGAAGCTCTTTCAGTGTGTCCAGCCTCAGGTGGCCGTCTTTGGCAAAAAAGACTACCAGCAGCAGATGATTGTTCGGCGCATGTGCCAGCAGTTTGCGCTGCCAACACAGATTATCTCTGCAGAAACCGTTCGGGATACCGATGGCCTCGCCTTGTCGTCTCGCAACGGTTATCTGAACGAGGCCGAACGCAATGAGGCGCCATGGCTCCACAAGACTCTGCAGAGCCTTCGCAGTCGCGTTATCTCGGGCCGCGCCACACAGAGTCTTAGCCCAGCAGAGGTCTTGGAAATGGAGAATGCTGCCTGCGGCGCCCTTAGGCACCGTAGATGGGTTCCTGACTACGTCAGTGTTCGCAAGCGGGCAAACCTGAAGCCCGCCTCGGCATCAGAACTACGGGCTCAGGAACCCCTGGTGATTGTTGCGGCCGCCAGACTAGGACAGACTAGGCTTATTGACAATCTTGAGGTCTAAGGCCGCAGTCGCCGTGGTTAGCGAATCAGTACCGCGACGATAAAACTGACCAGAAACACCACCCCCATCGTGAGAAGCAGGGGGCGGCTTGTCTTGGGCTTATCGGTATTCACTTGAGCACTCTCTGAAGCAGTTTGCCCATCTCGGAGGGGTTCTTGGTGGTGCGGATTCCGCAGGCCTCCATGATCTCAAGCTTGGCCTGGGCAGTATCAGCCCCGCCCGAAATGAGCGCGCCAGCATGCCCCATGCGCTTACCCGGAGGCGCAGTCACACCGGCAATAAAGCCCACCACGGGCTTTTTCATATTGTCCTTTGCCCACTGCGCGGCATTGACCTCGTCAGGCCCGCCGATCTCTCCGATCATGATCACTGCATCGGTGTCGGGGTCGTCATTAAACATTTTGAGAATGTCGATGTGCTTGAGCCCATTGATAGGATCGCCGCCGATGCCTACCGCTGAGGACTGGCCCAGGCCGAGTTCGGTAACCTGACCAACAGCCTCATAGGTGAGCGTGCCCGACCGCGACACGATGCCGATACGGCCCTTACGATGAATATGGCCCGGCATGATGCCGATCTTGATTTCATCGGGTGTGATGAGGCCCGGGCAGTTTGGGCCCAACAACAAGGTTTTTTTGCCCTCGGCCTTCATGCGGTTACGCACTACCATCATGTCTCGTACCGGGATTCCTTCGGTGATACAGATCGCCAGGTCTAGGTCGGCCTCTACGGCCTCCCATATGGCGTCTGCAGCCCCCGCCGGTGGTACATAGATAACGGACACCGTAGCCCCGGTAGCCTTCTTCGCGTCACGCACCGACGCGTAAATGGGAATTCCCTCGAAGTCCTCGCCCGCCTTCTTTGGGTTAACGCCAGCGACCAAGCAGTTTTTGCCATTGGCGTAGTCGCGACACATACGTGTGTGAAACTGGCCGGTTTTTCCGGTAATGCCCTGGGTAATAACCTTCGTATTTTTATTGATGAGAATAGACATAGGGCTCCCCGGTTACTGAACAGCCGCCACCACTTTTTGGGCGGCTTCGGCCATGGTGTCGGCTGCGATGATTGGAAGGCCGGAATCGGCCAGTATTTTTTTGCCCAGGTCTTCGTTGGTGCCCTTCATTCGGACAACCAAAGGAACCTTTAAGCCCACCGCCTTAGATGCAGTGATGACGCCCTCGGCAATAACGTCGCATCGCATAATGCCCCCGAAGATATTCACGAGAATCGCTTTTACCTTGGGGTTGGACAGCATGATTTTGAAAGCCTCTGTTACTTTCTCGGCCGAGGCCCCACCGCCCACATCGAGAAAATTTGCGGGCTCAGCACCAAAGAGCTTTATGGTGTCCATGGTGGCCATGGCAAGACCCGCACCATTTACCAGACACCCAATATTGCCATCGAGTTGAATGTAGGCAAGGTCGAATTTGCTGGCCTCGATCTCGGCGGGATCTTCTTCGTCGAGGTCACGCATTGCAACGATTTCAGGATGCCGATAGAGCGCGTTGGAGTCGAAGTTCCATTTGGCATCAAGCGCAATCACCTTGCCATCACCGGTGAGAATCAGGGGGTTGATTTCTGCAAGAGAGGCATCGGTTTCCCAGAATGCCTTGTAAAGCCCTTGGAGGATCACCCGGGCCTGGGCCAGAGACCCGGCGGGCACGCCAATTTTGGTGGCCAGGCCGTCAGCGTCGGCGTCGGTAAGACCGGTTGCGGGATCAACGAACACCTTGTGGATCTTTTCAGGGTGGCTATGGGCCACCGCTTCTATGTCCATGCCGCCTTCAGATGAGCCCATGACACAGACTTTTTGGGTTACCCGGTCGGTGACCACGGCAACGTAGAGTTCTTTTTTAATGTCGGCGCCTTCCTCGATCAGCAGCCGCCGTACCTTTTGGCCGTCAGGGCCAGTCTGGTGGGTCTTGAGCTGCATACCCAGAATTTGACTGGCGTAGGCTTTTACGTCGTCTAAGGACTTGGCCACCTTAACGCCGCCGCCCTTGCCGCGACCCCCGGCATGAATCTGCGCCTTTACGACCCAGACTGAGCCTCCCAGGCTTTTGGCGGCTGCCACTGCCTCGTCAACAGTAAAGCACGCAGTACACCTTGGCACTGCCACACCGTACCTGCGCAAGATCTCCTTGCCTTGATATTCGTGAATTTTCATTGCGCGCAACTCCCTAATTTTTATTGGGGAATGTTAGCACGCAGGGGTTTCGATGACGGCTATCGGGGCAGTTATTGGCAATGGTCTGCCGAGAAACTCTGAGCGGCGATTCGAAAATAGGTCTCAGCCGTAAAGCCACGGGCCAGCATAAAACGCAGTTGCTGCGCCTTTTCTTTTTCGGTTTGAGGTGGCTGGCCGAAACGGCGCTGCCAGGCATGCAGCGCCCGATCGAATTCGGAAGACCTCAGACGCTGAGCCTCTTGGCGAACGAGCTCTGCAGGAACACCGTGATGCTGCAGCTCGGCCAGGATGCGTGCGGTTCCGTATTTGCTTTCGCGCTGCCGCACCCGTGACTCGACAAAGCGATGGCTGGAAAGGAGATTTTTGGCTTCGAGTTCGTTGAGCAGCTCGGTAAGCGCTGCCTCTGAGTCGGCATGGGTAGCAAGTTTTCGGGCAAGCTCGGTACGACTATGCTCACGACGGGCCAGGGCGGCAATGGCCCTGGCCCTAAGAGAGATGGGCTTAGCAGGCATAGCAAGGGGGCGTAAGGGCTGTCAGACTTGCGGGCTGGCAGGTTTATCGGCTGACAGACTTGCGGACTATTGGAGCTCAGCCCCGTGACCAGCTAGCAGCCTTTGGCGGCCTTGAGCAGTCTTGAGCAAACCTTAGCCAATCAATGTTAGGCAGCCTCTGCCTTACCGCCGTCTTTGCCCTCTTTGGGAGCCTTTTCGGCCTTTTCGACTTTTTCAGGCTTGTCTTCCTTAACGACCTTGAGCTTTGCCGGCTCGGGCCGCAGGGCGACGCCAAAGTGGCTACGGATTTTGTTTTCGATCTCGATGGCTAGAGCCGGGTTCTGGCGCAGGAAGTCGCGGCTGTTGTCTTTGCCCTGGCCGATACGATCGCCGTTGTAGCTGTACCAGGCGCCCGACTTTTCGATGACATCGGAGGCAGCCCCCAGGTCGATGATTTCGCCCTCGCGCGAGATACCCTCTCCGTAGAGAATATCGAACTCGGCCTGCTTGAAGGGAGGCGCCACCTTGTTTTTTACGACCTTTACCTTGGTCTCGGAGCCAATTACCTCCTCGCCTTTTTTGAGAGACCCGACCCGGCGGATATCGAGCCGCACCGAGGCGTAAAACTTTAGGGCGTTGCCCCCCGTTGTGGTTTCAGGGCTGCCGAACATCACCCCGATCTTCATGCGAATCTGGTTGATGAAGATCACCATGGTATTGGTTCTATTAATGGTGCCGGTAAGTTTGCGCAGGGCCTGAGACATGAGACGGGCCTGTAGCCCGGGCAGGGAGTCGCCCATGTCGCCTTCGATTTCGGCACGCGGTGTGAGAGCGGCGACAGAATCGACCACGATGAGATCGACCGAGCCAGACCGCACCAGGGCATCGACGATTTCGAGCGCCTGCTCGCCAGTATCGGGCTGGGAAATGAGCAGGTCGGTAAGGTCGACCCCCAGCTTCTGGGCGTACTGGGTATCGAGGGCGTGCTCGGCATCGACAAAGGCGCATGTGCCGCCAAGCTTTTGCATTTCGGCAATGACCTGAAGGGTAAGCGTGGTTTTACCCGAAGACTCAGGGCCGTAGATTTCGACCACACGACCCCGAGGCAGACCGCCCACACCCAGGGCGATATCGAGACCCAATGAGCCCGTGGATACGGTTTGAATGTCGGGAGCGGCTTCGTTTTCGCCAAGCCGCATGATGGAGCCTTTGCCAAACTGCTTTTCGATCTGGGCTATTGCAGCGGCAAGCGCCTTCTGGCGCTCTGCACGGTTTTTGGTAGTTGCGTCTTCCATAAATTCCCCTTGGTAATGGTGCGTTTAAATATACTGTATAAAAAAACAGTTTGCAAGGGTCTAACCGAGGTCTTTCCCTGCCCCTAGCGTAGTGGCGGCTCGCCCTCCCCGGGGATCATGCAGACGGCCGAATTAGCCCCCAGGCAAGGCGCTGCAAAGACCACCAGGCAGCCTGTCTTTGGATCGCCTGCCGATCGCCAGAAAAGATGCAGGCCTCTTGGTACGCAGGCTGGTTGGGAAATTCCCAGCCAAACCAGACTAAGCCCAGCGGCTTTTCGGGAGACCCCCCTGTCGGGCCAGCAACCCCAGTAATAGCGCCCGTGGCCCAACCTTTACACAGATGATGCTGATGGGTACGCATCAGCGTGTGCTGCAGCCCGTTAGCCATCGCCTGGGCTACCGGACGACTGACTGCCCCATAGGTAGCCAGCAGTTCTTCCGAGACGCCCAGAACGGCCGACTTAAGGGCATTGGAATAGCTCACGATGCCGCCTTCAAACCAATGGCTTGACCCCGGCACTGCGGTAACCCAAGAGGCGGCAAGCCCCCCGGTACACGACTCCGCAAGCCCCAGCCGAATGCCAGAGACCTGCGCAAGGCCTCCGAGCGTTAGGCCAAGGGTTAAAGCCGCGCGCTCGGACACCCGAAAAAAAGGAACGCAATGCCAACTGGAGTCGTCAGTCATTGGGGCCCCGTGTTTCGCCCTAGAACCTGGGACCAGGGCCGGCTCAGACAAAAAAGCCCAGGCGAAAGAGTATCGCAAGGGCAAATAAGGTCATGCCGGCGGCCACAAGGTCGTCGGCCATAACGCCCCAGCCGGATTTCATGGTGCGGTCTATCCATCGAATCGGGGGGGGCTTGGCAATATCGAAGAGACGAAACAGGGCAAAGGCCCACAGGCTAAGCCAGAAAAAATTCGGCGCTGCAACCAGGCCGTTGGTTCCGAGCACCAGCCCGGGGTCGGCGGGGCGAGGCAGAAAGGCAAGCACGAGCCAGAAGGCAACGATCTCATCGACCACAATACTGGAGTGATCAGAAACGCCCAGGGCCGCAGCCGTTCGGCTGCTCGCCCAGACACCGAGTGGCAGGCTGACGGCAATCACTAGCCAGATGAACCAGGCCTGAAACAGGAAGTCCATCACCACAAAACTCATCCAGGCCCAGAGCGTGCCAGCGGTACCTGGTCCGAATGGGGTAAGGCCTGAGCCAGCCCCCAAGGCAACAAAATGAGCAGGATGCCGCAGGAAAAGAGATGCGGGCAGAATGGGGGTCGAGGGGGAAGGAACAGCAGCGCTCATATCTGGGCAGCAAAGTGATCAAACCCGCCGCGGGGCCTCTGATCCTGAGAAACCGGCAGCCCCGCATGGTCACACCAGACCACGGGGTCGCTATCGGAATAGGGGTCGTGCGAAGACTGCTCAGAAACCCGGCCAATGGGTGTCAGGGCAAGGCTCAGGTGGCCAGAGATTTCGGCAATGGCGGCGCTGGCCGATTCGGGCGCTGCGAACACCAGTTCATACTCGTCGCCACTACTTGCGGCATTTTGACAGGCCTGGTGAATGTCGAACTGGCCCGCTGCTATGGCCGCCTGCGGCAGACTGCCCAGGCAAGAAGACAAGGCAGGCAGAACAGCCTGGACCTGCAGGTGCAGGCCTGACCGCCTTCTGCTCTCTATCACTAGGTGGGCAAGTTCACACGACAGGCCATCGGAGACATCGATTGCAGCATGGGCTATTCCCCGCAGGGCCCGTCCCAGAGAGACACGGGGCTCTGGCCAGAGCAGCTTGCGGGCGGGGGTGTGCGTGCGCACCGCATGTTCGCCATCCCCCAGGTCGCCTGAGACCCAGATACAGTCGCCAGGCATAAGGCCGTCACGCCGAAGCGCCTGCCCCTGGGGGACCAGCCCCAGCGCCGTCACTGAAAAGGATTCCGGGCTGGAGGGATCTGCCCCCAGGCTAACCGTATCGCCCCCGACGAGGTCGATATGAAAACGGGATGTCAGATCGGACATGCCCTTCATAAAGGCCGCCAGCCAGGCTGCCCGCAGCGTGCGCACCGAGACCGACAGGGTAAAGGCCCACGGATCCGCCCCCATAGCGGCGAGGTCTGACAGGTTTACCGCAAGAACCTTATGCCCTAGGGCCTGGGGGTCAACGTCGGGCCAGTAATGCCGGCCCTCTACCAAGGTGTCGGTGGTCATGACCACCTGATGGCCTGGCGGCACGGGTGCGAGAATGGCAGCATCATCACCAATGCCGAGGGCCAGGGGATGGTCTAAGGCGTTCGCCTTTGGGCAGGCATCTCGAAAAAACTGTTCGATAAGTCCGAACTCACCCATGGGCAGGTTCGTGCGGCCGCAGTACCGGCCAGAGCCGGTCGAGTACGCCATTAATGTAGCGATGCCCCTCGTTGCCGCCGAGGGACTTTGCCAGTTCAACCGCCTCATTGATCACCACCCGATACGGCACCTCGGGATGGGCCGCGAGCTCGTAGCTCGCCAGAAGCAGGATGGCATGCTCAACCGGGGAGATCTGGGCAAGCGGCCTATCGCACTGCGACCCAAAACGCTCTCGCAGGGCATCGGCCTGTCTGGCCGCCCCCAGAAAGCAGTCCTGAAAATAGCCGGCATCGCAGTCGGGAAAGTCCTCAGACTCGCGCAGAAAGGCCTCAATGGCCCCGAGCTCCTGCCCCGTGAGCAGCCACTGGTAGAGCGCCTGTACGGCAATTAAACGAGACAGCCGACGCGTGCTGCGGCGACGTGGGTCAGTCCGGGTCATTGTCTTCGCCCAACTGGGCATCAATGGCAAGCAGTAGGTTAGCCATTTCGACGGCCACCTGAGCAGCCTCTCGCCCCTTGACTGGGGCACGCTCCTCGGCCTGGGCGTCGGTCTCGGTGGTGAGAATGGCGTTGGCCACGGGAATATGGAACTCCTGCCCCACCCGCGAGACTCCCGCGGCAGACTCCTGGCAGACAAGTTCGAAATGGTAGGTCTCGCCGCGAATAACGGCCCCAAGCGCTACCAGGGCATCAAACTGGCCGGTCTCGGCAAGCTGCTCGAGCGCCAGGGGAATCTCAAGCGCCCCGGGCACTGACACACAGACCACGTCTTCGGACAGCACCCCGCAGGCATACAGCTCTGAAAGACAGGCTTCCTCAAGAGCCTCGGTGATCTCAGGGTTGAACCGGGAGACCACAAGCCCGATCCGCAGCTCGGTGCCATCGAGGTTAGGGTCGAATCGGAGTTCAGGCATGGTTGGGGTTCCTCCCTAAGGGCTGATAACCAGTGACTTCCAGACCAAATCCCGCCATGCTGGGCATCTTGCGTGGCTTAGCCAAGAGGCACATGCGGCCAACCCCGAGGCTCTTCAGAATAGTGGCGCCCAGGCCGTAGGTGCGCAAGGCCTGACTTGAGGCGGGCGACGGAGGAACCGCCGAGGTGCGCTCTCCCCTGAGTTGGGCAAAGTAGGTAGCGGGTGACGGGGCACAGTTAAGCATCACCAGCACCCCCGTGCCGCGCGCTGCGATGGCCTGCACCGCCGCACCAATCGACCAGCTATGCCAACTGGCCATCGCGGGGCTCTGCATGTTGATCCAGTCGAGCAGGCTTGTGGGCTCATGCACGCGCACCAGGGTGTCGGTCTCTGGGCTGGGGCTTCCCAGCACCAATGCCAGATGCGGCTGGCCTACTGCACGATCTGTAAATGCATGGAGCTGCCATTGCCTGTCTAAAAGACGCACCGTATGCAAAGCCACCTGCTCCACGAGGCTCTCGTGGGCACTGCGGTGGGCAATCAGATCGGCAATGGTTCCGAGCTTCAGACCATGCTGTGCGGCAAACGGCAGCAGGTCTGAGAGCCTCGCCATGGAGCCATCGTCATTGAGGATCTCGCAGATCACCGAGGCCGGAGCCCGCCCTGCCAGTAAGGCAAGGTCGCAGCCGGCCTCGGTATGGCCGGCACGCGCCAGTACACCCCCGGGCTGGGCCATTAAGGGAAAGATATGGCCTGGCTGCACCAGGTCGGAGGGCTGGGCGTTGGGCGCTACGGCTGCCTGCACGGTACGGGCACGGTCGGCCGCGCTGATTCCGGTTGTTACGCCCTGGGCAGCCTCAATCGAGACAGTAAATGCCGTTCCGTGGGAAGACCGGTTCTGGTTCACCATGAGGGGAAGACTGAGCTGTCGGCAGCGTGCCTCGGTAAGCGTGAGACAGATAAGCCCTCGGCCGTATCGCGCCATAAAGTTAATGGCCTCAGGGGTGATGGCATCGGCCGCCATGACGAGGTCGCCCTCGTTCTCACGATCTTCATCGTCGACGAGCACCACCATGCGGCCCGCCCGAATCTCGCTAATGAGCTCTTCTGCCGAGGCCAGCGACTGCCCAGCGGCGCTCGGTAACGATGGTGCGTTCACGCCCCTGCCCCCTCCTGGGCCAGCCGACCCGCGTCGCGCCAGGTTTGTAACACCCGCGCCACCTGCCGTGCAATGGGATCGACCTCGACATTGACCCGATCGCCAGGCCTGAGAAACTGCAGAACCGTATGGCTCCAGGTATGCGGAATGAGGTTGATATCCAGCTGCGGGCCCCGCAGGGTGTCGCATACGCGATTGACGGTGAGGCTTACCCCATGAATAGCAATTGATCCCTTTTCAGTCACGAAGGCAGAAAGATCGGGAGGCAGCCGGACGACCAGATGTACCGACTCATCCACCGGCTGCACCGAGACCACGGCGCCCGTGGCATCGACATGGCCCGAGACCATATGGCCACCAAGCCTATCGCCCAGGCGCATCGCCTTCTCGAGGTTCACCGGGCCAGGCTGATCAAGGCCCACGGTGCGTGCAAGGCTCTCTCGCGAGACGTCCACAGCAAACCCCTCGTAATCTGGCTCCAACACCGTCATACAGGCACCGTTCACAGCGATTGAGTCACCCACCCGGACATCGCTCGCGTCGAGGCCACCCCAGCGGATGCCCAGCCGAAGGCCCTGGGCATCGGAATACTCGGATGCCTTCTGCGGGGCAAGCTGCGACTGCGGCATGACGGTGGCAATCTCGCCTATGGCCTGGACGATTCCTGTAAACATAACCGGCAGTGTACTGATTCAGAGGCCAAGCCGAAGTCTCAGGCCGTCCCCGAGAGGTACGGACTCAAGCAGCTTCCAACGGGGCGCCTCTGCGGGCGTCTGAGGACTGCTCAGACCGGCAATCAGGGGAAGCCCCTCGCCCAGAAACACCGGCGCGGTGTAGAGCAGGATTTCATCGATCAGTCCTTCGTTAAAAAACTGACCCACCAGCCCGGGGCCAGCCTCAAGGTGAAGCTCGTTTACCTCATGCCATGCCAGCTGCCGCAGAAGGTCGTGCAGGTCAAGGCGCCGATGTCGTTGCCGGGCACCATCGGGCAGAACCTCGGAGGGCTTGACATGCAGAAAACAGACGCCTCGGGCCGCCAGCCGCTGCCCAACCGGACTGGCTGCCGTTGTCTCGGGAGGCACACCCGTAGCGATCCAGGCATGCGGCAGGGAAAAAAATTCCGCATCGGGATTAGCATTCAGGCCGGGATCGAGAAGCAGACGGTGCGGGGGCCGAGGGGTCTGCACAGCACGCACCGTGAGCCGGGGCTGATCTTTGAGAAAGGTTCCCATCCCGGTAGCCACCATACAGGCCTGTGCCCGCCAGTGGTGGCCATCGTCCCGCGCCTCTGGGCTGGTGATCCACTGGCTCGCCCCAGAGGGCAGGGCCACGCGACCATCGAGCGATCCGGCAAGTTTGACACGCACCCAGGGGCGGCCCCGGGTCATGCGACTGATAAACCCGCGATTGAGCGCCTGGGCCTCCTGGGCCAGGAGGCCGCAGCGCACTTCGACGCCAGCCTCCCGCAGTCGCGCCAGGCCCGCACCACTGACCCGAGGGTTGGGGTCTTCCATCGCCACCACCACCGAGGCGATTCCTGCCTGGACCAAGGCCTGCGTGCAGGGGCCGGTTCGGCCAATGTGGTTGCAAGGCTCAAGTGTGATGTAGGCCGTCGCCCCCCTGGCCAGCTCCCCGGCGGCACGCAGGGCATGCACCTCGGCATGTGGCTGGCCAGCCATGAGATGAGCGCCCTTGCCAACCACCCTTCCCTCGCGCACGATCAGGCAGCCCACGCGCGGATTCGGCGCGGTGGAATACAGCCCCTGGCCGGCAAGATCAATCGCGGCCCGCATCCATTGGATATCGTTGTCAGAGAACACTGGGGAAGAAGATAGTCAGAGGGTTAGGATTCGCTTCGTTTACGAGAACTTCCCCTGCGCCGCGGGCCCACTTCGGCAAGCAGGGCCTGAAACTCAGAAATATCTTCAAAGCTTCGGTAGACCGAGGCAAACCGTACATAAGCCACCTTATCAAGCCGCTTGAGCGCCTTCATTACCAGCTCACCGATGAACTGCGAGCTGACCTCGCGCTCGCCGCCTGCGGAGAGCTGCTCCTCGATGCTACGAACGGCCTGTTCGAGCACGTCAGACGGCACTGGCCGTTTGCGCAGGGCCAGCGCCATGCTTGCACGCAGCTTTACGGAATCGAAGTCATGCCGTGAGCCATCTTTTTTCACCACAACGGGCAGAGAGAGTTCGATCTTCTCCAGCGTCTTAAACCGCCGATCACAGGCCAGACACCGGCGTCTACGCCGGATCTCCAGGCCATCTTCCGACATGCGGGTATCGGTTACCTGGGTATCGAAAGACCCGCAGGCCGGACAGCGCATGGATTAGAGGGCCGCGAGAAGGGCTAGGGGCGGTGCAGACATTACAGGGCTGGTACAGGGCTTACAGGGCTTAACGGTAGACGGGAAAAGCTGCTGTGAGCCCCTGCACCTTCTCGCGCACCCGGCCCAGAACGGCGGCGTCTTCAGGCGCCTCGAGGACATCGGCAATCAGGTTGCCCACCTGGGTCATTTCGGCGGGGCCAAAGCCGCGCGTGGTGCAGGCCGGTGTACCAAGACGGATGCCGCTGGTGACGAACGGCTTTTCGGGGTCGTTGGGAATGGCGTTTTTGTTCACCGTGATATGGGCCTGACCGAGTGCCGCCTCTGCGGCTTTGCCGGTGATTTTTTTGGTGCGCAGGTCTACCAGCATGAGATGGCTTTCGGTACGACCCGACACGATACGCAGGCCTCGGCCCACCAAGGCGGTCGCAAGCGCCTGGGCATTGTCGATAATCTTCTGGCCGTAGGCCTTGAACTCAGGCCTGAGCGCCTCGCCAAAGGCCACCGCCTTCGCGGCAATTACATGCATGAGTGGGCCACCCTGAATGCCAGGGAAGATGGCGCTATTGATGGCTTTCTCATGCTCGGCCTTCATAAGGATAATGCCGCCCCTTGGCCCCCTGAGGCTCTTATGGGTGGTAGAGGTGACGACATCGGCATGGGGCACCGGGTTGGGATAGACGCCCGCGGCAATCAGGCCCGAGTAGTGGGCCATATCGACCATAAAGACCGCGCCGATTTCCTTGGCCACCCGGGCAAACCGGGCCCAGTCGGTTTTCAGGGAATAGGCTGAGGCGCCCGCTATCAAAAGCTTAGGCCGGTGCTCGCGGGCAAGCGACTCCATGCGGTCGTAGTCGATCTCCTCGTTGGCATTCAGGCCATAGGGCACCACCTTAAACCACTTACCCGAGAGGTTGAGCGGCATGCCATGGGTGAGGTGCCCCCCCTCGGCCAAGGAGAGCCCCATGATGGTGTCGCCCGGGTTTAAAAAGGCGAGAAATACCGCAGTATTAGCCTGGGCACCAGAGTGGGCCTGCACATTAGCAGCCTCGGCACCGTAGAGCTGCCTGAGCCGATCGATCGCCAGTTGCTCGACGACATCGACATGTTCGCAGCCTCCGTAATAACGCTTGCCGGGATAGCCCTCTGCATATTTATTGGTGAGCTGAGAGCCTTGCGCGGCCATAACGGCCGGACTGGCGTAGTTCTCGGAGGCGATGAGCTCGATATGCGCTTCCTGACGACGATTTTCGGCGGCAATTGCGGCGGCAACCTCGGGATCGGTCTGGGCAAAGGTCTGTTGAAGGGAAAACATAAGCGTCCTGTATCAAGAAGAAATCGATGAGGCCACGGAGGCTTGGGGAATGGCGCGGTTCGCGCTGACGGGCCGCCGCTGGGAGACCTGCAGAAGCGCCCAGAGAAACCAGAGCAGCCCAAAAATAAGGTGGGCCGCAAGCAGATGCACCGGCTGGGCTACCCGAGGGAATCCCAGGTAATTGAGAGAGGCTCCAAGCAGCATTTCAAAGACGACGAGCCAGAAAAGAATGTGCAGGGCCGGACCGGCAGAGGAATGCCGAAGGGGGCTCTGGTAAACGCGCCACAAAAGCCAGCCGCAGAGCCCCAGGATTACCCAGGAAAAAGACCGGTGTACATAAAAGATCCATGGAACGGCATCGATCCACTGGTCGCGGTTTAAGTCGGTGGCAAAACGAGAGATGAGGTCAACGCTTTCGCGGATTTGTATGCCCAGGAAGATCTGCACCGTTAGGGCAAAAAGGGTCCACAGCACCAGCGTCTTGAACCAGCCCGGAAGCTGCCTGAGCCCGTTGGTGGGCTCAGGGCCCCCTAGGGACGGCGCCCAGGCTCGTACGGCGGCATAGATCAGAAACATCTGGACAAAAAATGCCAGCAGCATGTGCATGGAGATCATGACGGGCCGAAGGTTACTGGCAACCACCTGTGACCCGATCCAGCCATTGAGCCCCACAAAGAAAAACCCGCCGAAGGCCGACCAAAAAACGACAGGATCGACACGACGATAGGGCCAGGCCGCCACAACAGTAGACATTACCAACAGTCCAATAACCACACCCACTAAGCGGTTCACATACTCCGTCCAGGTCTTCACCGGATCGAAATCAGCTGTGTCGTAGCCGCGATCGGCATAAGTAACCCGCCAGTCAGGCGGCAGCTGCGCCTCTGAGGTGGGCGGAATGAACTGGCCAAAGCAGAGAGGCCAGTCAGGGCAGCCCATACCGGCGCCCGAGGCACGCACGGTTCCGCCAACCAGAATAAGAAAATAGACCGCTGCAATGGTAACCATGGCAAGGCCAAGAAAACGCCATTTCTGGAGCTCTGAGACCTCACATTGGGGCATATTGGTCATAAGCACTGGGGCCTGTCTTAGAAAAACTTTGTGAGCGCTGCATCGCCCACGCGGTTGGAAATACGTTAGAGAGAATGGACTCGTACCTTAGCAAAACGGCGCTTGCCCACCTGTAGCACATAGACTCCGGGGTGAAGGGCTTGGGTGCGGTCGGAGACCTTCTCGCCGTCAATGCGGACCCCACCCTGCTCGATACTGCGCACCGCCTCGCTCGATGAGGGCACCAGCCCAGCCTGCCGTAGCGCCTGAACGATCACCACCGGGCCCTTGCCCAGGCTCTGTTCCACCAGATCATCGGGGATCTCCCCTTGCTTGAACCGGGCCTCGAAGTCGGCCAAGGCCCCCTCGGCGGCGCTTCGGGAGTGAAACCGTTCAACAATTTCAAGCGCAAGGTCTACCTTGATATCACGGGGATTACGCCCGGCCGCTGCCTCGGCTTTTAGGGCATCGATCTGCGACAGTGGCCGAAACGAGAGCAGCAGAAAGTACTTCCACATCAGCTCATCTGAGATCGACATGAGCTTGCCAAACATCTCGGCTGCGGTATCGGTGATGCCCACATAGTTACCCTTGCTCTTGCTCATCTTCTCGACCCCATCGAGGCCCTCCAGCAAGGGCATTGTGAGCACGCACTGGGGCTGCAGGCCTGCGGCCCGCTGCAGCTCTCGGCCCATGAGCAGGTTGAACTTCTGGTCGGTGCCGCCAAGTTCAAGATCTGCCTGCAAGGCCACCGAGTCATAGCCCTGCAAGAGCGGATAGAGCAGTTCGTGCACGGAGATGGGCGTGCCTGCCTTATACCGCTTGGTGAAGTCGTCGCGCTCGAGCATGCGGGCCACGGTGGACTGGGCAGCAAGCTTGATCATGCCGTGGGCACCAAGGGGTTCGCACCATTCGGAGTTCTTACGTATCTCTGTCTTTTCAGGGTCTAAGATGAGGCTTGCCTGCCGAAAATAGGTCTGGGCATTAGCGGCAATTTCTTCCGGAAGCAGGGGCGGACGGGTGGAGTTACGCCCGGTAGGGTCTCCGATAAGCGCGGTGAAGTCCCCAATCAAGAAGATCACCTGGTGCCCCAGGTCTTGCAACTGCCTGAGCTTATTTAGAACCACGGTATGGCCAAGGTGCAGGTCTGGCGCTGTGGGATCAAGGCCGAGCTTCACCCTAAGCGGGGTCCCGGTGCTGGCCGACCGGGCCAGTTTTGCTTCAAGCTCATCCTCAACCAGGATTTCTTCGCTTCCGCGGCGAATCACGGCCATTGACGAAGCAACGCGTTCCCGCACGCCTGCGGGGATATCAGCTGAATCGGCAAATGGCTTTGTCATGGAAGGCTTTGATTGAAAAGGCTACAATTTTAAGGCTATGCGCCTTCAAACGCTCAGACTCTGGACCTTTGGCACTGCGGGATTTGGACTGGTGATGGTGGTGATCACCAGCCTTGGCATCTCGGCAGTAACAGAAGCAGAATCCAAAATGCTCAGCACGCCTATTGTGCAGGAGCTTCCCGCGCCTATGTTGCAAGACCAGCTTGAGGCCCTGGCAAGCCACGGCCTCGAGCTCGCCCGCGAAGACGAGGTGCGCAAAGACGACACGATTGCCCGGCTCTTTGAGCGTCTGGGCGTTGATGACCGGGATGCCCTGGGGTATTTTATGGCTGATCGCGCCCGGCTACAGGTGCTGCGGGCAAATATTGGCAAAACTGCGCTGGTGCACACAGACCTCAACGGCGCCCTACTGCGGCTTCAGCTTATGGACGGGCTGGACGCCTGGGTCATGGAGCGCACCGGTCAGGGCCAGTTCTCCACCCGCACGGGCAAGCTTGGAGCAGAGATACAGACAGAGCATCGCTCTGTCCTGGTGGGCGAATCGTTCTTTGGCGCAATGGACCAAGCGGGGGTGCCCAATGCCATCACAGAAGATGTGGTGAACCTCTTTGAATCAGACCTCGACTTTCGGCGTCAGGTGAAGCCTGGGGACAAGGTGCGGGTAATCTACGAGAACCATAAAGTAGCAGGCAGAGAGATAGGCGACTACCGCCTCATCGCAGTGCGGTTCGAGGCCTCAGGCACGCCCTATGAGGCGCTCTTCTTCAACCCGCAGGGCACGGCCCGCGGAAACTACTATGACGCAGAAGGTAAATCGGTAAAGCGGGGATTTCTGGCAGCGCCCCTACGGTTTACCCGAATCAGCTCAAGCTTTGCGCGGTACCGGCTGCACCCCCTCTTTGGCGATCCCCGTGCCCATCAGGGGGTCGACTATGCAGCGCCCATTGGAACTCCCGTGCGTTCGGTGGCTGATGGCGTGATAACCAACCGGGGCTGGAACGGCGGCTACGGCAATGCCATCGAGATACAACACAATGCCCGGTACAGCACCTACTACGCCCATCTCTCAAATTTCGCCGCAGGCATGATCGCAGGGCGAGAGGTTCGGATGGGCGAGGTAATTGGCTATGTGGGTGCGACCGGCTGGGCTACCGGCCCACACCTGCATTACGAGTTCCGGGTGCAAGGCAGGTCCATCGACCCCATTCGCATTGCCCAGGAGAATCCCCAGGTGCCGAGTCTTACGGGTGAGGCCTTATCCCGATTCCTGGTGGTTGCCGAAGACCTGCGCAAGCGACTTACTCTTCTAGACAGCGTGAATACGGCAGAAGCAGTACAAACCGCACCGGCCGGCCTGCCGCCCGCCAACCGCACGCCCACCACCTTAGCCGCCCGGCGTTAGCAGCTCTGGCCCCCAAACCTTTACTGAGCCGCCTTGTCAGGCCAGCCTGAGTCCTCTCGCTTGTACGCCGGGGTGATGACCGGCACCAGCCTAGACGGAATCGACCTGGGGCTGATTCGTGTTACGGCGGGGCGGGCAGAGAGGCTTGACTTTGCCCAGGCAGAGCTGCCCGCACGGCTACGGCAGATATTTGCAGAGCTCCACGACCCCGAGATGCCTGCAGCGCTCTTGCGCGCCGCAGAAGCTGGCATTGCCCTGGCGCGCGAAATCTCGGTCTTGGTGGCAAGCCGTCGAGAGCGCTGGAAAGGCTGGGGGCCGGTACAGGCAATCGGCGTGCATGGCCAGACGGTCGTCCATCGGCCCGAACGGGGTGTATCGATTCAGGTCAATGCCCCGGCATGGATCGCCGAGCAGACGGGTATCGACGTGGTCTCCGACTTTCGCAGCCGAGACATTGCAGCAGGCGGCCAGGGTGCGCCTCTGGTTCCCCTGTTCCACGAGGTCATGACCCGTTCGGTGGGTGAGGCCGCCGTGGCAGTGATCAACCTCGGCGGAATTGCCAATATCAGTCTGATTCGAAGGGAGCCAGCGGCGTCGCCGGCGCAGGTCTCGGGCTTTGACACGGGGCCGGCCAATATGCTGCTCGACTACTGGGCCCAGAAGAATCTTGGCAGGCCGTTTGATGAGAACGGCCAGTTGGCGATGCAGGGCAAGGCCATTCCGACCCTGGTGGCCCGGATGGCAGAGCACCCGTTCTTTGCCAAACCGGCACCCAAAAGTACGGGAAGAGACGCCTTCCACGGGCCATGGCTCGAGTCGCAAGTCGCTGCGCACCAGGCGCAGCATGGAGAAGTGTCTGCGGCAGACGTTCAGGCAAGCCTGGTGGCCCTTACCGCCCAGACCATTACCGAGGCGATTCCGGAAGATTTAAGGCGCATCTATCTGTGCGGTGGTGGAGCAAAAAACCCGGTTCTTCGAAATGCCCTTGAAGTCGCACTGGCCCGCAGAAACCAGCCAGCTTCGATACGGACAAGCGATGCCTTGGGATGGCCGGTTCAGGAAGTCGAGGCCGCGGCCTTCGCCTGGCTCGCCTACTGCTGTGTAGCGAAGATTCCTGCAAGCCTGCCGGCGGTGACCGGGGCCAAGGGAGCCCGGGTGCTCGGGAGCATCACGCCCCACGGCTAGGACGGCCCCGACACTAACCAAACCGCCTAAAGCCTTTTAAACAAAGCATTGGGACGAGGAAAGGCCAAGAGGCCGCTTAGGCAGCCTTCGCCATGGCCACGCGGCGCGCGCGGACACCGGCTGCCAGGATTTCCAGAATAGAAAGACTGTCCTCCCAGCCGATACAGCCATCGGTGATGCTCTGGCCGTAGGTAAGGTCGGCCAGGGTCTGGCCAGGCTGCAGGTCTTGGCGGCCATAGACCAAGTGGCTCTCGACCATCACCCCAAAGATGCGCTCATCGCCTGCAGAGAGCTGGTCGGCAACCGCCTGAGACACGGGCAGTTGGTTCTCTGGCTTTTTGCTGGAATTGCCGTGGCTGAGGTCGATCATGAGTCGGCTCGCCAGGTTGGCGGCGGCAGCCTCGCGGGAGGCGGCCTCAACGCTGGCGGCGTCAAAGTTCGGCGTCTTGCCACCGCGCAGAATGACGTGGCAGTCTTCGTTGCCCAAGGTGGAGACGATTGCCGAGTGCCCATCGCTCGTGACCGACAGAAAATGGTGGGGATGGGAGGCCGCCTTCAGGGCATCAAAGGCAATCTTTAAATTGCCATCGGTACCGTTTTTAAAGCCCACGGGGCAGGACAGGCCCGAGGCAAGCTCGCGGTGCACCTGTGACTCTGTGGTTCTAGCCCCAATCGCCCCCCAGGACACCAGATCGGCAATGTACTGGGGCGAGATCATGTCGAGAAACTCAACCCCCGCCGGAAGCCCCAGGTCATTGATCTGGGCAAGAGTCTGCCGGCCGCAGCGCAGTCCGGTATTAATATCAAAGCTGTTGTCGAGGTGGGGGTCGTTGATGAGGCCCTTCCATCCCACCGTGGTTCGAGGCTTCTCGAAATAGACCCGCATAACGACCTCAAGGTCTTTGGCAAAACGCGTGCGCTGCTCTACGAGTCGCTGGGCGTACTCCAGGGCCGACCTGGGGTCGTGAATGGAACAAGGGCCAATGATCACCAGCAGCCGATCGTCCATTTCATGCAGGATGCGGTGAATCGCCTGTCTGGCAGCCAGAACGGTTCTTTCCGCAACAGGAGATACGGGTAACTCGGCAACAAGTTCTGCGGGCGTCGTGAGTTCTTTGATCTCACGAATTCGAATATTGGAGGTGGAGGTCATAGTGACCCTATTCTAACCGCCCCATGGCAGTGCCCGCGCCCATCGCACCCCAGGGCCGGGTGCAGACCGGAATAGAGGTAGGCCGGTGCGCCTGCGAACCGTGCTGTTACAGATGGCTAGCCCGCGCGAGACCGGGCATCGTTGCGCCAGCAGACATCGGGCAAGCCCTGAGCCCGACTGACCGACCGTGCCATTACAAAAAGCAGGTCAGAGAGTCGATTAAGGTACTGCCGCAGCACCTCCCGCGGCCTGGCCAGGCCCGCGCGATCCTGAGCATGGTCGAGCGCCACAAGGCTGCGCTCGGCCCTGCGGGCAACCGTTCGGGCAACATGGGCGACCGCAGTGGCCTCACTGCCCGCAGGCAGAATGAACTCCTGCAACGGGGGCAGATCGGCATTAAGCCGCGCAATCCAGTCATCAAGTCTGACAAGCCGGTCACTTGCCAGAACTGCATGGTTCGGCAGGGCAAGTTCACCACCAAGGTCAAAAAGGTCATGCTGGATCTCAAAGACCATGGCATCGAGCTCTTGCAAGGCTGCCAGGTTCTGGGCCAGGGGAGCCAGCCGGGCCCGCAACAGCCCCAACTGGCTATTGAGTTCATCGACATCGCCCATGCAGACAAAACGCGCATGGTCTTTGGGAAGACGAGAGCCGTCGGCCATGCCTGAGGAGCCGTCGTCACCGGTGCGGGTGGTAATGCGTGAGAGTCGATTGCCCATGGGTGCCAGTCTATCGCCTCTGGCGATGAAGGCAACTGGAATTTTTCAGGGACTTTGCACCTAGAATAGGGTCATGAATGCCCCCGCGATTCCGTCCACGCTGGCAACCGCGTCTCCAGCGCCATCTTCTTGGCGCCTGGGTGAGCTGCGGTTTGCCGATACCAGCCAGCCCCTTGCTGCAGAAAAGCGCCAGCAGCTCATCGCTGCGCTTTCGGCCCGCCTGCCCTCTGACTGCCTGGTCTTTGACGAAGAGCCTCTTAAGCCGTACGAATGCGACGGGCTTAGCGGCTACCGACAACTACCCGCCGCCGTAGCCCTGCCGCGCACTGAGGACCAGGCCGCAGAGGTTCTGAAGGTATGCACCGCACTGGAAGTGCCCGTGGTCCCCAGGGGGGCGGGTACCGGGCTGTCGGGAGGGGCCACCCCCCATCGCGGAGGAGTGGTCTTGTCCACCGCCCGGCTGCGCAAGATTCTGGCAATAGAGCCCGATGCCCGCCGCGCCAGGGTACAGCCCGGGGTGCGAAACCTGGCCATTAGCGAGGCGGCCGCGCCCTTTGGCCTGTACTATGCGCCCGACCCTTCCTCACAGATCGCCTGCACCATTGGCGGCAACATCGCCGAAAATTCAGGTGGCGTGCACTGCCTGAAATACGGCCTTACCGTACACAACGTGCTGCAGGTCAAGGGGCTCACCATCGAAGGCGAGCAGGTCAGCTTTGGCAGCGAGGCCTTCGATTTCCCAGGACTCGACCTTCTGTCTCTTATGATCGGCTCGGAGGGCATGCTCGCGGTGGTGACAGAAGTCACGGTAAAGCTGGTGCCCAAGCCTGCCCTAGCCCGGGTCATCATGGCCTCATTCGATGATGTCGAGAAGGCCGGGCTCGCGGTGGCAGACCTTATTGGGGCTGGCATTATTCCTGCGGGGCTGGAGATGATGGACAAGCCCATGACCGCGGCGGTCGAAGAGTTTGTCCATGCGGGCTATGACCTGAATGCCGCCGCCATTTTGCTCTGTGAGTCCGATGGCACGCCCGAGGAGGTTGCCGAAGAGATTGGGCGGATGAAGGCGGTGCTTTCAGCAAGCGGCGCAACCGAGCTAAAGGTATCGGAGTCTGAGGCTGAACGGCTGCGGTTCTGGTCGGGCCGCAAAAACGCCTTTCCGGCCTCGGGCCGAATCTCTGCGGACTACTACTGCATGGACGGCACCATTCCCCGTCGCAGGCTTGGCGAGATGCTCAGAAAGATTGCCGCGCTTGAAAAGAAGTACGGTCTGAGCTGTCTGAACGTATTTCATGCCGGAGATGGAAACCTGCATCCGCTGATTTTGTTTGACGCGGCAAAGCCGGGCGAGTTTGAGACCACCGAGCGGTTTGGTGCCGAAATTCTAGAGGCCTGTGTGGAATTCGGTGGAACCATTACCGGTGAGCATGGAGTGGGAATCGAGAAGATCAATTCCATGTGCGTGCAGTTTTCCCCCGAAGAGCGGCTTGCGTTTTTTGCCGTCAAGCGGGCCTTTGATCCCCATGGCCTTCTGAATCCTGGGAAAAACATTCCCACCCTATCGCGCTGCGCGGAATATGGCCGTATGCATGTGCATAACGGTGCCCTACGTTTTCCTGAACTCGAGCGGTTCTAGGCAATGCCGGCCTCTGTCACCGACGACCAGGCCCAGCAGTGGCGGGCACAGACCCAGGCCTTGGTCGCTCAAGCCCGTGACAGCGGGCGTGCAATACAAATCTCCGGCCACGGCAGTAAGGCCTTCTACGGCCAGCCTGTTAACGCCAGCAGCGGCGATGGGCTTACGACGATTACCACCACCGACTACCACGGTATCGTGGCCTATGACCCGAGCGAACTGGTGGTCGTGGCGCGGGCAGGAACATCCATTTGCGCGCTGGAATCGGTATTGGCCGAGCGTGGGCAACGGCTGGCCTTCGAGCCTCCCCGTTTTGGCGGAAAGGGAACGGTGGGCGGAATGGTTGCAACCGGGCTCTCCGGGCCGGGAAGACTCTCTGCAGGGCCCTGTAAGGACTTTATTCTGGGGCTGAGTGTTATGGGCAGCGATGGGGCCCTGATGCGTTTTGGCGGCACCGTGATGAAGAACGTGGCAGGCTACGATGTCTCGCGCCTGCACACGGGGGCCTTGGGAATTCTGGGGCTGATTCTTGATGTCTCAATCAAGGTACTGCCCGAACCGGCGGCCCGGGCCACCGTAACGCTCACCTGCGATAAGGCCCAGGCAGTCACCCTATGCGACCGCTGGCTCGCCGAGCCCCTGCCCATTTCTGCCACGGCCTGGGGCCTGCCGGATTACTGGCAGTCCGACAGCCCGGAAGATGGGGCTGCCTCTTTCTCTCCAAGCCATAATGAAGCCCTCAATGCGGGGGAGCTACGAATCCGGTTTTCGGGTGCCGAGGCAGCAGTGCAGTCGGCCATTGACCGATTCGAAAAACAGCATGGTGCCAGACTGGTGACCCCCGACAGAGCAGACCGCTTTTGGAATGCACTGCGCGACCAGCGTCTGGGATTTTTTTCGGCCGCAGACCCCAACACCGACCGCCTGCTCTGGCGCATTGCGGTCCCCGCCCAGACGCCGGTAATACCAATAACAGGGCCAGCCATTCTGGAATGGGGCGGTGCCCTGCGCTGGGTATGGTCACACCAGCCCGCGGCCGAGGTGCGTGCAGCGGCGCAACAGGCAGGCGGACATGCCACGCTCTACCTGGCCCCTGATGCAACGCGCGCAAAAGAAGGGGCCTTTGCGCCGCTGCCCAGGGCTCTGCAGGCACTACATCAAAGGCTTAAGGCAGAGCTTGATCCGCATCATCTCTTTAACCCGGGCCGCATGTATGCTGGCCTATAGCCCTTCTCTATGAGCCCTCAGGCATGGAAGTAACCCTATCGGACCTGGCCAGGCAAGACCCCAAGGCACACGAGGCGGCCGATATCATCCGACGCTGCGTGCACTGCGGGTTCTGTACCGCCACCTGCCCCACCTATCAGATTCTGGGCGATGAACGCGACGGCCCACGCGGTCGCATCTACATGATTAAAAAAATGCTCGAGGGCGAGCCGATCTCCTCAGAGACCCAACTGCACCTCGACCGTTGCCTTACCTGCCGTAACTGCGAAACGACATGCCCCTCGGGGGTGGAATATGGGCGACTGGTCGATCTCGGACGCGAGATGGTAGACCATGCCGTGCCCCGACCTCTGCCCCAGAGAGTTGTGCGCAGTCTCTTGCGCGAAGGCCTTACCTCACGATGGTTTGCACCGGCCGCACGCCTGGGGCGCGCCCTACGGCCAGTGCTGCCCGAGCTGCTCTCGCAGAAGCTTCCGCCGGTCGCCGATACCCAGCTTTCCTGGCCAACACGGCAGCATGCCCGTAAAGTAATTCTTCCGCGCGGCTGTGTGCAGCCCACGCTGCTGCCCAATATCGACGGTGCCACGGCGGTCGTCTTGGATCGGCTCGGTATTGAAGCCCTGATCACCAAAGAATCCCGTTGCTGCGGGGCGGTGCGCCATCACCTTGCCGATGGGCAGGGTGCGCTTGCCGAGGTACGCCGAAACATTGATGCCTGGTGGCCGCAGATCGCCTCGGGAGATATTGAGGCGATTGTCATGAATGCCTCGGGCTGCGCCGTCATGGTTCGAGACTATGGCAGGCTTCTGGCTGACGATAAGGCCTATGCCGAAAAGGCTGCCAGTGTCTCTGCCCTGGCCAGGGATCCGATTGAACTACTTGCGCCTCTGCTCACTGAAATACAACAACGATTTCCGAAGCTCTCGGATGGCAAAAACAGGATGCGTATTGCCTATCACCCCCCCTGTACCCAGCAGCATGGTCTGAAAATTCGGGGTGCGGTGGAAAGGTTTCTCTCTGATCTTGGCGTAGCGATACAGCCCGTTGCCGACAGCCATCTCTGCTGCGGGTCAGCAGGCACCTATTCGGTTCTGCAGCCAGCGCTTGCCAAGACCCTTAAGGAACAAAAACTCGAGGCCCTTACAGCAGGCAGCCCCGAGTGTATTTTGTCTGCCAATGTAGGCTGTATTGGCCATCTTCAGTCGGGCACACCGGTTAAGGTGGCCCACTGGATCGAATGGCTGGAAGAACAGACGCGGTAGATCAGGCCCTATTTCTCGTCAGCCACAGGATTAGACAACAGGCCGATCTCGGGAACCTCTACCGACACCGTATCGCCGTGTTTCATAAACAGCGGAGGCTTACGGGCAAAACCCACACCTGCGGGCGTTCCAGAAATAATTACGTCACCGGGTTGTAGCGCAAAGATCTCAGAACAAATGCTTACCAAGGTTGCGACGTCAAAGATCATGTCGCGCGTGTTGGCATCTTGGACCACCTGGCCGTTGAGGCGGGTTTTGAGCTGGAGCCCAACTGCGCCCATGGGAAGCTCGTCTGCGGTGACCATCCAGGGCCCGAAACTGGCAGAGGCGTCAAAGTTTTTGCCAATCATCCACTGGGTAGACTTGAACTGGTAGTCACGAATCGAGCCATCGTTAAAAAGCGAATAGCCCGCAACATGCGACAGGGCGTCAGCCTTAGCAATATGGCGGCCCTCTTTGCCGATGATCACGGCGATCTCGCCCTCGTAGTCGAACTCTGGGGAGACCTTAGGCCGAATAATGGGCTGCCCATGGCCCACCCACGAGGACGGAAATCGATGAAACAAGACGGGATACTTCGGGGGATCTTTGTAGGGGCTCTCTGCCGCATGGTCAACATAGTTGAGACCAACCGCAATTGCCTTAGACGGATTAAGAATGGGCGGGAGCCAGTGCAGGCCCTCGAGTGCGGCGTTAGGCGACAGGTTAGGCCAGTCGGCCTTGAGCACATCCATAAGGGTAGGCCCCGTCTTGAGCAGGGCATCAAGGCTTGTGGGAAAACCCTTTACGCTCAGATCAATCAGGCCACCATCTTTTAAAACGCCTAATCGGGTCGTGCCATCAGGGTGTAAGAAATTCAAAAAACGCATCGCAGGTGTCTCCAGTTGGGGGGGTCTCGCAAAGGTGCGGCTAAGGTGCGCCCGTGGCGTGGTTATGCAGGCTCTGCCTCGACTTCCCGATTCACAATAAAGTCATCGGGGACCGAGGGGCCCCAGAGGTAGAGTGAATTCTCGGGGGGATAGTCTTGGACAGGCCAGTTGGTGTCTGCGCCGACAAAGTCGATATCAAAAGAATATTCGGTGAAGCTGCCCCATGGGTCTTGCACATAATAAAAATAGTTAGACCCGATCACATGGCGCCCCACGCCCCAGCCACTTGTATAGCCCGCAGCCATCATCTGGTCCATGCCGAGCCCCACTTGGTCGAGACGGTCTACTGCCCAGCTCGTGTGGTGCAGCCCAGGGCCATTTGATTTCGCAAAGGCCAGCAGATGATGGTCGCTGGAATGGGCGCCATGCATAAAGGCAATGATGTCTGCGGATTTGTCTGAAAGCCGCAGTCCGAGGGCCCTCTCGTAAAAATCAATCGACCGTGGCACATCAGTACTGAACATAAGCAGGTGCGACATGCGCAAGGGGTGCACCTGAGGAAGTTCGCCGCGCATCGGGCCAATCGGAACTGCTATGGGATTAGCCTTATATACCGGACCAAGCGCTGGAGTCTTCTCGTTTGGGGTGACCTTTTCCGTAACGGTGATCTGCAATAAATTACTATCGGGGTCACGCACCCAAAAGCCTGAGGTGTCTTCGGCCATGGGGTGAGGCGAGACTAATGCATGACCTTGGGCCAGCACCTGGGCACGCAATGCCTCGAGGTCTGCGGCGTAGGCGCCCAGCGTCAAGTAGGCGAGTTTCTTTCGAGACCCAGCCTGAAAGATCTGCCCCCAGCAGTGCGGCGAAAAATGGGTATAAAGACGCAACCGATCCGCAGCCACTTCCACACGCAATCCGAAGGCAGAGAAGTATTTCTCGGCCACGGCAAGATCGGGGACACTAAACACAAAACGGCTTGCAGAGTGAATGGCAGTGGCCTTAGGGCGACGGGGTTGGTTCATCAGATTCTCCTTAGTGCAGACAAGGACCTAGAGCGATGATAAGCGCTAGCGCAGGCACAGCCCATGATTACACCAGCGCAGACCTATAACACGACGGGCACGAACATCCCGCCTCGTTAATGGGTAGGCGTGGGAGTCGAGGTCGGCGCTGAGGCCGAGGCCCCCTCTGCGGCCACGCCTAGATAAAAACTCTTAACCAGCGCGTTTTCCTTTAAGGTCTCAACATCGCCCTGAAATACGATCTCGCCATGAACAATGATATAGCCGAAGTCAGCAATACGCATGGCCTGGTTGAAGTTTTGTTCGGCCATAAGTACCGTGAGACTGTACTGGTCTTTGAGTTCTTTGAGCTTGGTAATGGTCTGCGAGACCAGCAAGGGTGACAGGCCCACCGAGGGCTCATCGACCAGCAAGAGTCGGGGCGCAGACATTATGGCCCGGGCAATGGCAAGCATCTGTTGCTGCCCCCCCGACATGGAACCCGCAAGCTGGTTTTTCCGCTCGGCCAACACCGGGAATGCAGTCAGGCAGAAGTCGAGGTTCTCGCGAATGGATGCACGGGCCTTATCGCGAAATGCGCCTAGTAAAAGATTTTCTTCAACGGTGAGCTTAGGAAAAAGCCGTCGGCCTTCGGGCACCAGCGCTACGCCCAGGTTCACAATCTCTTGCGTGGACAGACTTGCCAGGTCGTGCGTCTGATCGTCGATGGTAAGGCGAACGCTTCCCTGACTGGGTTTGACCATGCCCATGACGCACTTCATAAGGGTACTTTTGCCATTGCCGTTGGTACCCAGCAAGGCGACCGTACGGCCCTCATAGAGAGACAGGCTGACGCCCTGCAGGGCCTTCACGGCACCATAACTGGCATGGATCCCTTCGATTTCAAGCTTAATCGCCAAGGTAGGCCCTCTGCACGTGTGGGTTGGCAACCACCTCTTTGGGTGTGCCCTGACAGATGATCTGCCCGGCATCGAGACAGACCACCCGCTGCGAAAACGACATCACCGCCTGCATGATGTGCTCAATCATGATGATCGTAATGCCCTGGCTGTTCATGTCGAACAGTATCTGAAGCACCTCATCGATTTCAGTGCCTGCCAACCCGGCCATGGCCTCATCGGAAATCAAGAGACTGGGGTGGGCGGCCATAGCCCTGGCAAGTTCCATCTTGCGAAGTTCCACCTGGGATAACTGGCTGGTGGGTACAAGGGCCTTGGCCTTGAGCCCCATGCTCGCAAGAATCTGGTAGGCCTCTTCTTCGGCCCGCGCGCCCGTAATGCCGCAGACATAGGAGAGCGGCACCAGGAGATTTTCGAGCATCGTCATGCTGGAAAAAGGACGGGGAATCTGGAAACTACGGGCAATACCGAGCTTCGTGCGGCGATGGGCAGGCAGGCGGGAGATGGGCGCGCCATTGAAGTGGATAGTGCCCTCATCGTTAAGCAAGGCCCCCGAGATGCAGTTGATCAGCGTGGTCTTGCCAGAGCCATTCGGGCCAATAAGGCCCAGTCGTTCGCCCTTTTGTACCTGAAGGTCGACGCCCGAGAGCGCCGTAAAGCCTCCAAAGAACTTGGAGACTTTATTTACTTCGAGGATGCTTTCCATTTTCGGTAGAGCCCCACAATGCCATCTGGCGCAGCGATTACAAAGAATACAAGCAAGACTCCCACAACCAGCACATTGAGCTCGCTGGAAATAGTGACCGTTACCAGTTGTTGAATGGATGCTAGAAGCAACGCCCCGATGAGTGGGCCTACCCAGTGGGACATGCCACCGATAATAGGCATTGCGAGCGCCGAGACCGCATAGACCAGGTTAAAGCTGGAATAGGGCTCGATGTAACTAAGGTACATCGGCATGGGCGCCCCGGCAGCCCCAAGCAAGGCACCAGAAACCGCACAGGCAATGAGCTTCAGGCGTAAGGTGGGCACCCCAGTGCACTCGGCCGCCTCTTCTGAGTCGCGCAGGGCGCGCAGGCCTCGGCCAATATGCGAGTCTTGAATATAACGGGCAATAGCAATGGCGGCGACCGCCATAATGACCATTACCCAGAAGAGCATGCGGGTGTAGCTGTCGAAAGGCCAGCCTTCGCCAGGCCGGGTGAGCTGCAGGCCAGTAGCCCCCCCTACGTACCGCCAGTTGATCACCACGGTTTCGAGAATAAACACTAGGGCGACGGTGGCAATCGAAAAAAAGATCCCGCGCAGTCGAACAGAAATGACGCCGACCAGAAATCCCAAAGTTCCCGAGATAAGCGCTGCCGCGAGAATCTGGACGATAAGCGGGGCCTCTAGCGACATATGAACCACCAGCGCGGAATAGGCGCCAGCACCCACAAAGGCAGGAACCCCAAAGTTCACATACCCCGCGTAACCGCCCAGGATATTCCAGGCGGTAGCAAGCACCACCGCCTGCAAGACAACGAAACCCGCAAAGAACAGGTATTCGTTGACACCCGACATCACCAGCCCTGTGGCAGCCAGAACCACCGCCAGACACGCTATCCAGAATCGCATGGTCTTTTATCGTCCGAAAAGGCCCTTGGGCCTTACTGCAAGTACCACCAGCAACAAGCCAAAGGCTACCGCAGGAGCCCAAGACGCGCCAAAGAACATCAGCACGATCGACTCGGTAACCCCAAGAATAAGCGCTGCGGCAAGTGTGCCACTCATGCTCCCTAGCCCTGCCAAGACCACCACACAAAAGGTACGTCCGATATAGATGCGGTCCATGGTGGGCTCTACTGGCGCCACGATAATGAGCATGGCGCCAGCCAGCGCATTGACGGCGGTTGCCAACCCAAAGGCAAACTGCTTGATACGAACCGGGTCTGCCCCCATGAGGCGAAGTGCGGCCTCATCTTGCCCCACGGCCTTGATAGCCCGTCCGGTGAATGTCTTCGACAGGTAAACGGTAAGGGTGATGGTTAAAAAGAGCGCGACCCCAAAGGCCACCAAAAGCCGATAGGGGATACGCAGGTCGTCGATCTTCAGGCTTCCGCCAATGTAGGCAGCCTCAGCAGAACGCTGATCGACGCCAAATGCCACAACCAGAAGCACCTCGATAATGAATGCAATGCCAAAGAAAAACGCCAGCCCACTGACGGCAGCCGAATTGCCGCGCTTTTCAAAGGTTTCGTAGTACATGCGGTAGAGCGCAGCCCCAAAGAGAAAGAAGAACGGGGTGAGCATGAGGCCAGCAAGAATCGGGTCTACCCCGTACTGGCCAAGAAGGTAGACACCATAAGAACCGAGGATTAGTACTGCTGGATGGGCTACGTGCGGAACATCGAGCAGGCCAAAGGCAATCGACAGCCCGATACTGACTGCAGCATAGAAGCAGCCGAGCAGCAGACCAAAAATAATCGCTTCGAGGAGGAGGTCGAAAGAAAAGGCCATAGATAGGCGAACGGGGGGATGCTGCTGCCCGGCTAGAGCGAAAAGGAAAGCGGCCTAAATGCAGAGCAGCAACATACCCCGATACAGCACCCGATTAGGATTTCTGCGCCTTCTCGTATGGAGCGATGAGGTCTCCGGACTTATCTGCTGGTGGGAAGATTACGATCTGCCGATCGGGTGACCGGAACTGCTCCTGGTCTTTGTCCTTCACGCCCCGGAACTGCGCGGTTATGATGCGCTGATTCGCCCGTTCGCCACCGGCATCGAAACGCACAGGGCCAACAATGGTCTGCATCTCGTTCTTGCGCAGGTAGTCGGCAAGGCGACGGTCTTCAATGCTATTGGTAGCCTTGATCGCCTGCTCAAGCATCTGGCCGATCGCATAGTTAAAGGGCGGCAGGTAGAACCCAAGCTCGTCGACCTTTTGCGCCTTCGCCCGCTCGGAGTAGCGACGGAAAAAGTCATCGACACCTGGCATTTTCATTCCGGGAACGTAGGTATTGAAGTTTAGAATGCCATTCAGTTTGCTGCCCAGGTTAATCATGATAGGCGTGAAGCCGAGCCCCACCATGCCGCCGCCGAGGACCCGCACCTGGTCTCCAACGCCGATCTCATGGATGGCGTTCACGATACCGGCGGAATCTGGAGGATAAGAGGCAATAAAGACCATCTCAGCCTTAGAGGCCCGAACCGCGCGAATAATGGTCGAGAAGTCTTTTGTCGTGGGAGGGTAGTTCTGATCGTAGACCTTGTTGAGCTTGAGCTTGGCAATGTAGGCCCGAACACCGTCAGCAAGGTTTTGCGCAAAGTCCTGGTCGGAGGCCACAACCGCGATGCTCTTGGCACCCGCCGCAACGCCTGCTTCGACAAACCCCTTTGACCATCCCTCGGAATCGTTCCAGGGGGCATTGTTAAACCACATATCGTGTTTAACGTCGGCATTGACCTGAAAAGAGAAGTTGCCCATGAGCAGCTTGCCCCGTTGCTTGACCAAGGGCATGATCGGCGCGGTAGGTACTGTGGCGTATGGGGCGATAAGAAGATCAACCTTATCAACATCGAGAAGCTTGGAATAAATTCCTGGGGTATTCGCCGGGTTGGACTGGTCGTCGTAGGCAGTGAACTCGACCCTCCGGCCAAGCAGTCCACCCCGTCCGTTGACATCATCAACCCACATACGCAGGGCTACCAACGCCGCCTGGCCGCCACCGCCAAGGCCGCCTGTTTGGGGCATGCTCATGCCAATTTTTATGGGATTAGCCTGAGCAAACACCGGGGCGGGCATAGCAGCCGCAACCACCGTGGCGCCAGCAGCACCCACTACCTTTCTACGCGTCTTATCCATGTTATCTCCAGAGGCGCGACTACCCGCGCCTTTAAAATATTTTTGAAGGAACGTACTTGAGAAAAAACTTCGGGACTTTATCGCCTGATCACTATCGCTGCGATTTCCCTTTGCGTCTATAAGGGCAAGTACTAGCCGTCATGAGGAGCAGCAGCTAGCCAGTGGCTGGTAGCGCGTCTGGAGCTACAGAATTAAGCCCCGGACCCGGCCAGCAGCCGGGGATAGATCTCCCTGGCACCGGCCAGAAAAAGGTCGACGGCATCACCCGTGCGCACCTCGAACGGCGCCGGGGCTTTGATACCAAAGATATTGCGCCGAACCGCCCAATAAAACATGCTGCCGTGCAGGTTCCAGACCATTTCAATCTCTCGGGCCGATATCTTCGGGGCCTTAGTACGGGCATACCGGGACAATAGCGCATGTCGAAGCTCCTCTGCCACGACCACGAGTAGCTGTTTACGCACAAAGTCGAGATAGTTTCGGTTCAGGCCCATTCCGGCGAGACCAGCAAACATATAAATACGAATCCATTCCGGCCGATACGTGCTGTGTGCATACTGGGAATAGAATCGATTGAGCCGGTCGCGCAAGGGAACCGATCGATCCTTAAGGTCACGAATCCATAACGGATCCCATTTCTTCATAAAGACGGCATCGAAGACCTCGTTGATAAGGTCGTTTTTGGAAGGGAAGTAGCGATACAGCAGAGGCTGTGAGACCCCTATACGCCGCGAAAGCTCACGGGTCTGCCCTGCGAAACCTACCTCGGCAAAATAGGCAATGGCAGCCTCAAGGATCTGCTGTCTTCGAATATCGGGGCTTAGTCGGGCGCCCTGCGGCAGTGATTTGGACGCGGGGGATTTGGCATGATTTTTCAGAATAGGCCTCTTGGAACGAGTATCAATCTAATAAGTGTACGAGTTTCGTTCTAATGGCCCAAACCAGACCCCAGACTCTAAGCGCAGCATGGCCCAGACCGCGGGCTAAGCGCTTATGTTGACGCCGGCTTTTCCTTTAAGCTTCAGAATAGTTCGAGCCTCGTCCGGGCTCGCCACAC